>Ga0071330_1061528_pt1 | contig 28409 bp, 21 predicted proteins | sample GBScel77sediment_FD_63802 | JGI IMG/M metagenome (GOLD analysis project Ga0071330, IMG submission 63802) | Hot spring sediment microbial communities from Great Boiling Spring, Nevada - Cellulolytic enrichment Sediment 77C v2 (version 2) | ecosystem: Environmental > Aquatic > Thermal springs >...
GGGCGGGTGGCGGGGATGAACGGTTCGCCGCCCCGCCCGGCAGCCGCGCGGACGGCGTCCACGATGCTCCGGTAGCCGGTACAGCGGCAGAGGTTATGGCGCAGTGCGGCGAAAATCTCCTCGTCGGTGGGGTTGGGGTTGCGCAGGAGGAGCCCCAACGCGGCCATGATCATCCCCGGCGTGCAGAAGCCACACTGGAGCGCGCCGTGGCGGATAAAGGCCTCCTGCAGGGGATGCAGTTGGCCCTCCCGCGCCAGTCCCTCAATGGTGAGGACCTGGGCGCCCTGGGCCTTCAGGGCCGGGAAGCGGCACGAGCGGACCGGTTTGCCGTCCACCAGGACAGTGCATGCGCCGCAGGTCCCCTCGCCGCAGCCGATTTTGGTGCCAGTGAGGCCCAGGTCGTAGCGGAGGACGTCGGCGAGGGTGCGGCCTTCGGGCACATCCAGGTCTACCCTCTGGCCGTTGACGGTCATCTGGAGCATCGGCATGGTTCCCCTCTGAGGACGCTGAATCAGGTCACGGGTCAGCACCCGTGCAAACCCGTGTCCATCCGTGTCCTGTTCAAAATGGCACACAGATGAACATGGGTTGGACGGATGGGCACGGATCAAAAATCCGTGAAAACCCGTACCATCCGTGTCCATCCGTGTCCCATTCCAAATAGCCCACGGATGAACACGGGCTGGACGGATGGGCACGGATCAGGACCCATTCCATCCCTGTCCCGTTCAATAGTATGCCACAGAGAGGGAATTTTTGCCAGGAGCAGGCACAAAGCGCCAGCGGAATGCCATTTCATCATTGGTCATTTCATCATTGCCATTGGTGTCTTTCTAACCCTGTGGTATAATTAAAATGTGAGGACTGAGCGATGGACGTGATACAGGGACTGCTTGACCTGGTAACCGCGCCCCCAGGGAACCTCTACTATCACCTGGCGCTGCTGTTTGTCCTCCAGATTCTCCTGGCTGTCGGCTGGGGGGAATGGCGACGGACGGGGAATGCCCGCCGACTCTCCGCTGCAGCCGGGATGCTGGCCACCCGCGTCGTCCTGATCGGTGTCAGCGCATGGGCCAGCAGCAGTTCTTTCTCACCCACAGCCGTGCTCCCCCCACTGGAGCGGTGGATGGACCTGTTACTGATCATCCTGGCGGCGTGGGCTTTTCTGCCCATCATGCGCCGCGCTCGGGTGGCAGGCCAGGCGATACTGGCCGCCCTGCTCCTGGGCAGTGCCCTGGCCTACGTCTTTCTGGCCCTCTACTGGGTACCCGCGGCCTCGGCGGGCATCATCTACAACGCCACCCGACACGCCCGGGTGTGGGAGTGGGGGAGCATCCTCCTGGCCTTTCTGGCCCTTCTGGCCTTTCTCGTCTGGCCCCAGCCAGGATGTGGCCTGGCGATGGCGGCCATACTGGCCTGGCTGGTAGGCCACACCGTCCAGGCCGTCCTGCCACCCATCACCCCGTATCTGGCCGGCGCGGTTCGGCTGGCGAATCTCACCGCGCTCCCCCTCCTGACCGCCCAGGCTTTCGGGGACGCGCTGCAATGGGCCCCGACACCTTCTCCTGGCCCTGCTCTTCCCATCCGCCTCCTGGAACTGGCCCGGCAGGTGGAAGGAGCGCGCGATGCAGAGGCCGCGCTGACCTCCGTGCTGCCGGAAGTGCTCCGATTCCTGGGAGCGACGGCGGGCGCTATCGGCCTACCCGCCGCGGGCGTAACCCCCGGCGTGCGCGTCATCGCGACGTTCCCGCGAGAAGGTTCCCCCTCCCCGAAGGTCTTGCCCCTGGATCAGTACCCCTCCCTGGCATCAGCGACCCAGACGGGACGCCCGCAGCCCCTTGCGGGTGAGGAATCTGCCGTCATCTCGCGCCGTCTGGGTTTTCGGGAGCCCCTCTCGCTGCTGGCGGTCCCGATGACCGATGAGGAACCGGTGGGGTTGCTCCTGCTGGGACGGCCTCAGGGTTCGGCCCCCTTCTCCGACGAGGAGATGTCCCTGGCCCGCGCGGTGGGGATGGTGCTGGGCAGCGCCCTGGGAAACGCCAGCCGACGACGGATGGTGGAACGGAAGGCGGAGCAACTGGCCGTCGCGCTGCGGGAGCAGGAGGCGGAGCGGGCCGAGCGGACTGCCACCCTCCAGGAAGAACTGGAGCGGGCCCGGCAGGAGGCCCAGGAGTTCGCCCGCCGGGTCCAGTCCCTGGAGGAGGAATCCGCCCGCCACCGGAAACGGGCCGACGAACTGGCGGAACTCCTCCGAATGCGGGAGGAACAGGTCCAGGAAGTGGGTGCCGCGGCCGCTCAGATCGCCGTATACGAGGAGGAGATTCGCCACCTGGCCGAAGAGCGAGCTGCCATAGAGGCCGAACGGGCCCAACTGGCCCAGCGGGTCCAGGAACTGGAGACAGAGGTCGCCCGCATGCAGGAAAAACTGGAGGCCGCGCTGGCGAGCGTCGGGCAGGAGACGCCGGGCCCCACACCGGAGCGGGCAGCGGGCAGCGGGACCATCATCGCCGACGACCGGGGCAACGTGGTCTTGGCGGATCCCGTTGCCTGCCAGGTCCTGGGCCAGACGCAGGAGGGCATGCTGGGAATGCCCCTGAACGCCCTCTTCCCCGACCCGATGTGGGCCCGGGCTGTCGGTGAACTGATGACGGGCCGGACGGCCAACGGGACCACCGCGTCGGTCACCCTGCAGCATGACGGGCGACTGGTTCGTGCCAGCATGGCCCGGATGAGCGGTTCCGGCGGCGTGACGGGCTACATCGTCCTCCTGCATCCGGAGACATCTCCGGAGGAAGAGCGGCGGGAGATGCTGGCCTCGCTGGCGAACGAACTCCGTACCCCGATGACCTCCATCGTGGGGTATACTGACCTCCTGCTGGGGGAGTCGGTGGGCATCCTGGGGGAGATGCAGCGCAAGTTCCTCCAGCGGGTCAAGGCGAACATTGAGCGCCTGAGCAGTCTGATCAACGACCTGATTGAGATTACTGCCCTGGATACCGGGCGGATTGAACTGGTCCCGGAACCGATAGACCTGATTAATGTCATAGAAGAAGCGATTATGGGGCTCTCCGCACGTTTCCGGGAACAGGACCTGACGGTCCGTCTGGACATGGCCCTGGAACTCCCGCCCATCCGCGCTGACCGGGATGCCCTGTACCAGATTATGCTGCACCTGCTCTCCAACGCCTGCCAGTGCTCCCGCCCGGGGACCGAAATCGTGGTGACCGGTCACCTGGAGGAAGCGGAGAAAGGGCTTCCGCCGTATCTCCACGTCTCCGTACGGGATACGGGGGGCGGCATTGCGCCAGAGGACCGCCCGCGCGTCTTCCAGCGGTTCTACCGGGCTGATAAGCCCCTCATTCCGGGATTGGGGGAGACGGGGGTGGGGATGTCCATCGCCAAAGCACTGGTGGAGGCCCATGGCGGCCGCATCTGGGTGGAAAGCGAGATGGGCGTCGGCAGCACCTTCCACTTTATCCTGCCGGTCACCGGACCGGAGTCCGTAGAAAAAGGACGCAGGCTTCCCGATGAATGAGTCGCCTTCTCCCGCATCTGGATGGCGGTTGCTGCTCTCCGGCGGGTTGCTCTTCCTGCTGGTGGGCGCACTGGTCGTCGGCGCCCTGTGGCTGAGCGCCACCGACCGGGCGCTGGCTCCTCTCCGTCCCCCGACGCCCACGCCAGAGGCGGCCGGGTTGCCGACCCTGTTCATCCCGACGGTCCTGGTCATTTCGCCAACGCCCCCGGCTCCGGAGACGCCATCGCCGGCCCCGTCGCCCACCGAGGGCCCCACGCCGACACCCCCGTCGGTGCTGTATCCCACCTGTACGCCGCCAGCGGGCTGGCGTCCGTACCGGGTCCAACCCGGGGACACCCTCTACAACCTGGCCTGGCGGGCCGGCACCTCGCCCCTGCTGATCCAGCAGGCCAACTGCCTGGTGGGGGAGACCCTGACAGCAGGCCGGATTCTGTACCTGCCCCCGCAGTTCTTCGCCACCCCGACCCGCGTCCCCTGCGGCCCGCCGCCGGGGTGGGTCCGGTACATTGTCCAGCCCGGGGACACTCTCTGGAACCTCTCCCTCCGCCTGGGAGTCTCCATAGAGGCCATCCGCTGGGCCAACTGCATGACCGATTACACCCTGCGGGTGGGGCAGCCCCTCTACCTGCCAGCCTATCCGCCGCCGCTCAGCCCCACGCCGACCCGCTTCCCGACAGCGACCCGCACACCCACGCCGACCCCCACCGGCACCCGGACGCCCACCCCGACGGGGACGCCCACGGGGAGCCCGACGCCGACGGAGACCCCCACCCCGACGGAGACGCCCACAGAGACGCCGACGCCCACCGGGAGCCCAACGCCGACGGAGACTCCGACGGAGACCCCGATACCGTCGCCAGAGCCGTCGCCATCGCCGGAGCCGTCACCGTCGCCGGAGCCATCGCCGACGGGGGCGCCGACCGTCTCCCCCTCCCCACCGCCACCATAGAATGACCAATGTACCAATGACCAATGTACCAATGACCGAGGTGAAACATGGAGCACAGCGAAGGGACCTTCTCAGGATTCGGCGGATTGCCGCTCTACTACCAGTCCTGGCGGCCTGAGGGAGAACCCCGGGCAGTCCTGGTCATCGTCCACGGTTTCGGCGAACACAGCGGCCGATACATGAACGTGGTCAACCACCTGGTGCCCAAAGGGTACGCCATCTACGCGCTGGACCACCGGGGGCACGGTCGGTCTCCGGGGCCGCGGGGCCACATCAACTCCTGGGAAGAGTTCCGCGAGGACGTCCGGGCCCTTGTCCGGATGGCCGCCGAAAAGGAACCGGGCCGTCCCCTCTTCCTGATGGGGCACAGCATGGGCGGTCTCATCGTCCTGGAGTACGCCCTGCACTACCCGGAGGGGCTGAAAGGGGTCATCGCCTCCGGCCCCGCGCTGGCCCAGGTGGGCATCTCCCCGGCCCTGATGGTGCTGGCGCGCATCCTCTCCCGCATCATGCCGCGGTTCTCCATGAGCACGGGCCTGGATGCTACGACCATCTCGCGGGACCCCGACGTTGTGTCGGCCTATCAGGCCGACCCGCTGGTCCACAGTATTGGAACGGCCCGCCTGGGGACGGAGATGACCCGGGCGATGCTCTGGACTCACGAGCACGCGCGGGAGTGGCAGTTGCCCCTGCTCATCCTCCACGGCGGTGCCGACCGCCTGGTGCCTCCAGAGGGAAGCCGTCGGTTCTTTGAAAACGTCCCCATCGCAGACAAGGAGCGGCTGGAGTACGAGGGCGGATACCACGAGCCCCACAACGATATCCACCGGGCCCAGGTCCTGGCCGACCTGGAGCGCTGGCTGGAGCGCCACCTGTAAATTCCCGTATCTACCATCTTGCACTCTTGCAGTCTTGCTCCATGTCCAGACGACAAACCCCTTCTCCCCCGATTCCGCTATACATCTGGGTGCTGGCGCTGGTAGTGCTGGCGCTGGCGGCCATCGCCTGCGGGCTGTGGGCCCTCTACCTCTGGCGTCTCCAGGGGCCGCCCCCAGGGTCCGCACCCACTCCGGTCATCTGGACCGCCACGCCTGTGCCCACTTCGCCCCCCACCCCCACGCCCACCGAAATACCGGTCCCCACGCCCACGGCATCTCCGGAAATCGCCATCGGTCGGTATGTGCGGGTGAGCGGGACAGAAGGAGCCGGGGTGAGTTTGCGCCAGGACCCGGATGTGAATAGCCCGCGCCTGGGCATCGGGCAGGAGGGGGAAATCTTCATCGTGGTGAACGGTCCCCGGTCGGCTGGTGGCTACACCTGGTGGCAGGTACGGGACCCGACCAATGAAGCCCGGCAGGGTTGGGCCGTCGCCAACTACCTCCAACCGATAGAACGACCGTAGTCCGTTGTAGCGCAGGATTTACCCTGCACAGAACAGGATGAATCCTGTGCTACCCATAGCGCAGGATTTATCCTGCATCCTGCATCCTCAACCCATCAGGAGCACCATGCTCATCGTTCTGCTACTCGGCGTCCTGGTCGGTGCGGTGGTCAACCGTCTGGGGAGCGACCTGCCAGCCCGGCGGCATCCCCGCCTGCCGGAATGCCCGTACTGCGGCCGCCGCCGCCCCTGGTACCAGTGGGTCGCTCTGCCTGTCTACCTGGTCCACCGCCAGCAATGTCCATCCTGCGGCGCCCTCATCTCCGTCCGCCATCCGCTGGTGGAACTGGGGCTCGCCTTTCTCTTCGGATTCCTGTACCGGCGGTACGGGCTCACCGCCCAGTTCGTCTTCTTTGCCCTCTACACCACCGTTTTCATGCTCATCGCCGTCACCGACATAGAGCGGCGGCTCATCCTCAATGTGGTCACCATTCCCGCTATGGCGCTGGCCATTGTGGGATCGTTCTTCACCGGTCACATCAGTTGGAAAAGCGCTCTGCTGGGCGGCGTGGCGGGCTACATCATCCTGATGGCCATCGTCCTCCTGGGCAACTGGCTGGTGGGGCCCGGCGCGATGGGCGGCGGAGACGTCAAACTGGCCGCCTTCATCGGGCTGGTGACCGGCTTCCCGCTGGTGCTGGAAGCACTGCTGCTGGCGATTCTCGGCGGCGGGCTGGTCAGCCTCTTCCTGCTCCTGACGCGCCTGAGGTCGCTCCGGGACCCCATCCCCTACGGCCCCTTCCTCATCGTGGGTGGCTGGACGACCATGATCTGGGGGATGGAGATAGCCCGCTGGTTTTTCCACCTGTAGAGGAGGTGCAGAATGAAGATTGTGGTGCTGGGCGGTTGCGGCGATATGGGGAGTCATGTCGTCCGCGACCTTATTGCCTTCTCCGACGCGGAGGTCGTCATCGCCGACTACCGGCTGGAGCGGGCCCGCCAGATGGCGGCTGAACTGGGGGACCGCGCCCGGGCGGTCTTCGTGGACGCCGAAAATGCCGACATGCTGGCGGAGGTGCTGGAGGGCGCAGACGCGGCCGTCGGCTGCATCGGCCCCTTCTACTACTTTGCCCCTAAACTGACCCGGGCAGCCATCCGCGCCCGGGTTCCCTATGTGGACATCTGCGACGACTGGGGGCCGATGGACGAACTGCGGAGCATGGACCCCCAGGCGAAGGAGGCAGGCGTCACCGTCATCAACGGGCTGGGATGGACGCCGGGGATCACCAACCTGATGGCGAAGAAGGGGGCCGCCCAACTGGATGAGGTGGACGAAATCCGCATCTACTGGGGCGGCGGCGCAGCGGATTCGGAGGGACTGGCCGTCGTGATGCACGTCTTCTACACCATCACCGGCGAAGTCCCGACGTTCCGCGACGGGCAGCGGGTGATGGTCCGCGCGGGCAGCGAGAAGGAGTGGGTGGATTTTCCGGCCCCGCTGGGTCGGGTGGAGGTCTTCCACTGTGGCCATCCGGAGCCGCTGACCATCCCCCGGACCATTCCGGCCCGAACGGTTTTCCTGAAGGGCGGCCTGACCCCGCGCTGGAATAACTCCCTGGGCGCCCTCCTGGTCCGGCTGGGCCTCAGCCGGAGCCACCGCTCCATCGTTCGCACGTCCCGAATCATTCACCGATTGGAAGGCCTGATCGGCGCGGGGGGCATCCCGTTCTCCGGCGCCCGGGTGGACGTGATGGGCCGGAAGGGCGGCCAGGCCCGCACCATCCGCTACGCCACCGTGGACAAAATGGGCCGCCTGACGGGCATCCCGGCGGCCATCGGCGCGGTGATGCTGGCCCGGCGGGAGTTGAACACGCCCGGCGTCTTCGCCCCGGAGGAACTGCTGGAGCCGGACCCGTTCTTCGCCCAACTGGAAAAACGGGGCATCCGGATCCACGAATATATCCACGAATAGCACGAATGAACACGAGTAGTTGATCAGGACTCGTTACAGGAGGAATTCCATTGGAAACCCTTTCCTCTCCACTCCAACATCTCCGTGACGAAATGGAGGCCGTGACTTCGGTCTGTACGTTTCTCAACCACGCGGCCACTTCCCCTCTCCCCCGCCGGGTGCGGGACGCGATGGTCCGCTACCTGGATGACCGTCTGGTGACCTTCGGGACAATAGACCGGGATGAGGAGGGCATCCCCGCGCGCCTGCGGAGGACGGTGGCCCGTCTGATCAACGCCACGCCCGAGGAGATTGCCCTGGTCCAGAACACCAGCCATGGCCTCAACCTGGTAGCGCAGTCCCTGCCCCTCCGCCCCGGCGACAACATCATCTTCTGCGATATGGAGTTCCCCTCCAACGTCTACCCCTGGATGCTGCTGGAGCGGCAGAAGGGGGTGGAGGCCCGTTGCATCCCCCACGACCGCGGGGGCCTGACGGTGGAGGCGCTGGAGGCCCACGCCGACCGGCACACCCGCGCCGTTGCCGTCAGTTCGGTGGAGTTCCTCACCGGCTTCCGGACCGACCTGGCGGCCATTGGGGAATGGTGCCGGGCCCACGGCGCGTACTTCATCGTGGACGGCATCCAGTCCCTGGGCGTGATTCCGATGGACGTGCGGGCGTACGGGATTGACTTCCTGGCCTGCGGCGGCCCCAAGTGGCTGATGGGGCCGATAGGGGTGGGCTTCCTCTATTGCCGCCGGGAGTTGCTGGAGGAGATGTCGCCGCCGATGGCCGGATGCCTCAGCGTCGTCGGCTGGGAGGACTGGCGGGATTACAACCTGACCTTCCTGCCCGACGCCCGCCGCTTTGACCTGGGCGGCCCCAACCTGGTGGGGATGACCGGACTGATGGCGGCGATAGAGTTGCTGTTAGAGACGGGCATAGAGAACATCCACCGCCACACGCTCCACCTGACCGATGTGCTGATCGCGGACCTGCAGCGACGGGGCTACGAAGTGGTGAGCAATCTGGACCCGGCCCACCGCTCGGCGATCGTCTCCTTCGCCGTGCCGGGGGACGTGCGGGCGGCCTATGCCCGCCTGCGGGAGGCAAAAGTCGCCGTCTCCCTGCGGGAGTCCTGCATCCGTGTCAGCCCCCACGGCTACAACACGGAAGATGAGGTACTGCGCGTTGGAGAAGTGCTGGGGAACAGTTTCTAATTTTTTCGTGCACATTTGCGTAATTCGTGTCTGTTTCAGGAGGACCGATGGCTCAGGCATCTGCCAGTGAAGTGATACCGACCGGTTTCCTCCCCCGCCCGCCGCGTTCTGTGGAGGAGACGGGGCTGAATCTGGGCTTCCTGATAGACCTGGCCCTCAAGGTCATGTACTTTGAGGGCTTCCTCTCCGGCTACGAACTGGCGGAGCGGATGAAACTCCCCTACGCCGGGGTGGTGGACCAGGTCCTGGAGTTTCTCAAGCGGGAGAAACTCTGCGAGGTCAAGGGGGCCGGTGGGTTTGCCGAGGCCGCCTACCAGTATGCTATCTCTGATAAAGGGCGGCTGATGGCCCGCGAGGCGCTGGATCGCAGCCACTACGCGGGCCCGGCGCCTGTCCCTCTGGCAGTGTACAGCGATGCCATCCGTCAGCAGTCGCTGGGGCAGATCGTCGTCCACCAGCGGACGATGCGCCAGGCCCTTTCCCACCTGGTCATCAGCGAGGAGGTCTTCGCCCAACTGGGCCCCGCCGTTAACTCCGGCAAGTCCATCTTCCTCTTTGGCCCTCCGGGCAACGGCAAGACGGTCATCGCTGAGGCCATCGGCAAGATGATTATGAGCGGCACCATCTACATTCCGTACGCGGTGGAGGTGGACGGGCAGGTCATCAAAGTCTTTGACAATGTCAACCATGTCCGGGCGGAGGCCCCGGCGGGGGGTCGGAACGTGGACCCCCGGTGGGTCTGCATCCGTCGTCCGATGATTATGGTGGGGGGCGAACTGACGCTGGAGACGCTGGACCTGGTCTACGACGAGACCAACAAGTACTACGAGGCCCCGTTCCAGATGAAAGCCAACGGCGGGATGCTCCTGATTGACGACTTCGGACGGCAACAGGTCCGCCCGCGCGACCTCCTGAACCGGTGGATCGTCCCGCTGGAGAAACGGGTGGACTTCCTGACCCTGCACACGGGACGGAAGATAGAGGTCCCTTTTGACGTCCTCATCATCTTTGCGACCAACCTGGCCCCGAAAGACCTGGTGGATGAGGCGTTCCTGCGCCGCATCCGGCACAAGATTGAGATCAAGAACCCCACCTTTGACGAGTACCGGGAGATTTTCCGACGGGTCTGTCAGCAGAAGGGGGTGCCGTACGACGACCGGGGGCTGGCCTACCTGCTGCAGGAGCACTACATCAAGCCGAAGCGCCCCCTGCGGGCCTGCCACCCCCGCGACCTGATAGAACAACTCTGCGACATCGCCCGTTACCTCAATGTCCCACCCACTCTCTCTCCCGACCTGATAGACCGGGCCGCGTCGGCGTATTTTGTGGAGTTGTAGCGGGATAGGGCAATCTGAGAGGCACGATGACGGAGCCCTGGATCGGGTGGATTCGTCTGGCGGACAGGCAGCGGCAGACCGGAGCGCATCCCGGCAGCGCCTGGCTCACTCCTCCCCTGCGCCCGGCCCCGGGACGGGAAAGCGAACGGTTCGCGATGGTGCTGGACCTGGCCGGGCCCGCTCCCTCTCGCCTCTACCGGGAAATCCGGGACGCGGCAGCCCAGGCCTTCTGGTCCACGCCCGGAAGCCCGATCGCGGCCCTGCGACGGGCCGTGATCGCAGCCCATCGCGCTCTGGTCCGCTTCAACCGTCAGGTCCCCCCTGAGAGCCGTTGCGTAGGGAATCTGGCCTGCGCCGCGCTGCGGGCCGACGAGGTGTTCCTGGCCCACGCCGGTGTCGCCTGGTCCCGCGCCGTCTCCACCGACGGCGATGAACAATACCCGGACCGCCCCCCTCCCCCCCTGGGAAGCCGGCCCTACGCCGAAATGGCCATCGCATATATCCCGGTCCGCCCCGGCCTGACGCTCTTATTGGCCACTCAGAACCTCCTGAATCTGGTCACGCCGGATGCTCTGGACCAGGTCCTCCGGCGGGAAGGGGAAGATATCCTGGACGGCCTGGAGCAACTGGCCGGCGATGAGCCGCTGACAGCGATAGTCCTGCACTGGCCTACGGAGGAGCCAGCCCCTCTCCCGCCCCCACCCTCCCCGCGCCGTCGGGCAGTGACTCCTGCACCCGAAAAAATGTCCGCGCCTCCGCTGCGCGTGCCGGAAGAGGAAAGGGTCCCTGAACCGGTATTCCCTCCCGAAGAACCGGCCTTCTGGGAGAGGGCCGGAGAGGAGATAGGCACGGAGATTCTGGAACCGGAGGCCTGGCCCCGGGAGACAGAAATTCCCTCCCCGGTGCCCCAGGCGGAATCCCGTCCGGGCAGAAAGGTGCTCGGGGGCCTCGCGGCCATCAGCAGAGGACTGGTCAGAGGAGCGTCGGCGGTCGGCAGGGGCCTGGGCGCAGCCGCGTCTACTGCTTATCGCGGAACGCGCACCCTCTTCCGGCGCGCCCTTCCGGGCGCAGAACGGCGCCGGGCGGTCAGCGTACGGACGCCCCGGCCCGTTCCCCAGGAGAACCCGCGCCGGATGGCCGCCCTGGCCATCGTCATCCTCATCCTGGTCATCCTGGCGACGCTCATCGCCTGGTTCCGCTACGGTCCGGACCTCCGGCGGGGACAGGCCCTCTCGCAGGCCCAGGAGCACATGCTGGCAGCACAGCAGGCCCCCAACCCGGAACTGGCCCGCCCTCACTGGGAGGCCATCCTGACCCTGACCGCCGACTACGACGACCCGGAGGCCCGCGCGCTCCGCACGATGGCCCAGGACGCGCTGGACCAGATGGATGGTGTCATTCGGGTGGCCCCGACACCTCTGGCCGACGTGGGCAACCGGGTCTCCCGGAACCGCCTGGTGGCCTGGGAGCAGAGCGTGGCCGTTCTGGAGGACCAGGGGCAGGTGCGTCGCGTGTTGATGGGCGGCGGCAGCGAAGTGCTCTCCCTCCCGGGCTCACCCGTCCTGATAGACATCGCCCGAAGTCAGCCGGGGCCCGGTCAACCCTCATCGGCGCTGCTCATCCTGGGAGAAGGGGGGCTGCTCTGGGCGTACGACTCCCGCTGGTCGGAGGCACGGCCCATGGCACTATCCGCTGTTCCCGGAGGGCATGACCCGGTGGCGATGGCCACGTACGGGGGACGGCTGTATTTGCTGGACCCAGCGGGTGGGCAAATCTGGCGGTATCTCCCAGAGAATGGGGAATTTGGGAAGGAACCTGAGCCCTACTTCCTGGAGACACCGTCCCTGAGTGGGGCCCGCGATATGGCTCTGAACTACAGTATCTACGTCCTTTTTGAGGATGGGGAAGTAGCCCGTTATGAGGAGGGGAGGGCTGCACCCTTTGCCGTCAGCGGCATCCCGGCTCCGGAGGCCCGCTTTGTCGCACTGGCGGTGGATCCGAATTTAGAAAATGGCCCGGTCTACCTGGCCGACGAAGCGTCCGACCGCATCGTGGTGCTGCGGGATACGGGGGTTTTCTGTGTACAGTTGCGTCCTCCAGGGGATGAGTTCCGGGGCCTCCAGGCCCTGACGGTCAGCGAAGCGGGGGACGCCCTCTTCGTCCTGGCCGGGGGGAGGATATATCGGGTGACCATTCCACCCCTGCCCTGCCGGTAACGAAAAATTTTTCATTGTGGCGGTTTCGTCACCGCAATGAAAGGGGATGTGGGGCAGGGGCAAGCCCTGCCCCTACGATGGGGGTGTAGGGACGACCCTGGCGGTCGCCCCCTACCCCTGGGATTGCAGCACCGGCTCAGGCATCCGCAGTGAGAGGCTTTCCTCCGCCCCAATTCGGGTGAAGGTCAGACCCGAGTCCCCCACGTCCACCCGCACCCGGTCGCCCCGGTGGAACTCGCCGCGCAGGAGGCGGATACTCAGCGGACTCTCTACATGCCGCTGGAGAGCCCGCCGCAGCGGACGGGCGCCGAACTGGGGGTCGTATCCCTCCCGGGCCAGCCATCGGCGGGCCGCGTCGGTCAACTCCACCTCCAGCCCCTGCTCCGCCAGTCGCTCCGAAATCTCCCGCATCTGCAAGTCCACGATCTGCTCTACGTGCTCCAGCGTCAGCCGGTTGAAGATGATAATCTCGTCCACCCGGTTGAGGAACTCCGGTCGGAACGTCTCCTTCAGGGCCCGCTCAATGCGTCGCCGGTTCTCTTCCTCTTCCCGCCCGTTTGCCCCTTCGCGCAGGAACCCCAGCGCGCCGCCGCGACCCGCGAACTCCGTCCCCACGTTGGAGGTCATGATGATGACCGTGTTCCGGAAATCCACCGTTCGGCCCTGACCGTCCGTTAACCGGCCGTCATCCAGAACCTGGAGGAGGGCGTGGAGGACCTCGGGGTGGGCCTTCTCTATCTCGTCAAAGAGGATGACCTGATACGGGCGGCGACGGACGGCCTCGGTCAATTGTCCGCCCTCCTCGTAGCCGATGTAGCCGGGCGGGGCGCCGAAGAGACGGCTGACGGTATGCCGCTCGTGATACTCGCTCATATCAATGCGCAGGAGGGCGTCCTCGTCGTCAAAGAGGAACCAGGCCAGCGCCTTCGCCATCTCGGTCTTGCCCACGCCGGAGGCCCCCAGGAAGATGAAGGAGCCGATGGGCCGGCGGGGGTCCTTCAGGCCGGAGCGCCCGCGCCGGATGGCATCGGCGACGGCCGCGATGGCCTCATCCTGCCCGACGATGCGCTGACGGAGTGCCTCCTCCATCCGCAGCAGTTTCTCCGCCTCCGTCTCTAACATCTGGGCCACCGGGATGCCCGTCCACGAGGCCACGACCTGAGCGATGTCCTCCGCGTCCACCGTCTCATCTAACTGATGCTCCCGCTGCCAGGCCTCGCGCCGCTGGCGGAACTGGTCCTCCAGGCGGAGCCGCCGGACTTTGATCTCGGCGGCCCGCTCGTAATCCCGCCCGTTGCTGGCCGCCTCCTCCTCCATCTGAAGGCGGTTGATCTCCGCTTCCATCCTCTTCAGGTCGGGGGGGAGCGTATGGAGGGCCACACGCACTTTGGCGGCGGCCTCATCCACCAGGTCTATGGCCTTATCGGGCAGGCGCCGGTCGGTGACGTAACGGTGGGAGAGGCGCGCCGCCGCCACCAGGGCCTCGTCGGAGATGTGGACCCGGTGGTGGGCCTCGTAGCGGTCCCGCAGGCCGCGCAGCATCTCTATGGTCTCCTCCACCGTGGGCTCCTCCACGAAGACCGGCGCGAACCGCCGTTCCAGAGCGCCGTCTTTCTCTATGTACTGGCGGTACTCGTCCAGCGTCGTGGCGCCGATGCACTGGAGTTCACCCCGGGCCAGGTACGGTTTCATAATGCTGGACGCGTCCAGCGCGCCGGTCCCGGCCCCCGCCCCAACGACGGTGTGGAGTTCGTCAATGAACAGGATGATCTCCCCCTGTGCTCGCTGGATTTCCTCCACGGTGGCCTTCAGCCGTTCCTCAAACTCCCCCCGGAAGCGGGTCCCGGCGACCATCGCGGCCAGGTCCAATTGCATCACCCGTCGGCCTTTGAGAATTTCGGGGACGTCATCGGAGGCAATCTTCTGGGCCAGCCCTTCCACGATGGCGGTCTTGCCCACGCCGGGCTCACCGATGAGGACGGGGTTGTTCTTGGTGCGGCGGCAGAGAATCTGGATGACCCGGAGGATTTCCGCGTCCCGCCCGATAACGGGGTCCAGTTTCCCCTCTTTCGCCAGCCGGGTCAGGTCGCGGCTGAACTTCTCCAGGGTGCGGTAGCGGGATTCAGGGCGGGTGTCGGCGAAGGACTGCCCGCTGCGGACCGCGCGGAGGGCGGCGTAGACCCGCTCCCGGGTGATGCCAGCCTCCGCCAGCACGCGGGCCACCTGAGTGCCCCGCTCAGTGATGATGGCCAGAAAGAGGTGTTCGGTGGAGACGTAATCATCACTGAGGCGGTTGGCCTCGGTGTTCGCCTCATCCAGCACCCGTTTCACCCGCGGGGTGATGAAGATCTGCCCCACCATCCCCCGCCCGTAGATGCCGGCCTTGGGACTGCGGCGCAGAATCTCGTCCACCTGATTGGCGATCCAATCCGGGTCCACGCCCAGTTGGACCAGAATCTGGGGGACGATGCCATCCGGCTGTTCCAGCAGCGCCAGCAGGATGTGTTCAGTATCTACCTGAGTGTGCCCGTAGCGGGTCATAATTTCCACCGCCCGCTGGGCGGCGTCCTGCGCCCGCTCGGTGAATCGGTCCATTCGCATCATAGTGGTTTCTCCTCCAGGTGACCGCCCGGTATAAGGGTCACCTTATTCTACTCGCCCTTTGTTGGATTCCCGATAGAGGAACGTTAACGTTTCGTTAGAGTGCTCCGGGCTGCTTCTATTATACCACACCTGGGGAAAAGGGGCAGGCCATTGACCGAACTCCACTTTCGCGGTATATTTACCTGTAGACCACAGACCACCGACCACGGACCACTGACCACGGACCACCTGCACACTTGCACACTTGCATACTTGCACACTCGCACACTCGCTCCGGGAGGCCCAATGGACGACCTGACCCGCGCCCGTGAAGAATGGGAGAAGCGAACCCTGGAGCCCACGCTCCGGCGGTTCCCCGAACGACAGGAACGGTTTGAGACCCTCTCCGGCATCCCGCTGGACCGCATCTACACCCCCGCCGATGTGCCGGTGGACTACCTGCAGGACCTGGGGTTCCCCGGCGAGTACCCGTTCACCCGGGGCGTCCAGCCGACGATGTACCGGGGGCGGCTCTGGACGATGCGCCAGTATGCCGGGTACGCCACCGCCGAGGAGTCCAACGCCCGCTACCGCTACCTGCTGGCCCAGGGGCAGACCGGCCTCTCCGTGGCCTTTGACCTCCCCACCCAGTTGGGCTACGACGCCGATGACCCCCTGGCTTCGGGCGAAGTGGGCAAAGTGGGAGTCTCCATCAGCAGTCTGGACGACATGCGGGTGCTCTTCAACGGCATCCCTTTGGATCAGATCAGTACCTCTATGACCATCAACGCCCCGGCGGCCATCTTGCTGGCCATGTACATCGCCGTCGCCAAAGAGCAGGGGGTGGACCCGAAGCGTCTGCGCGGCACGGTCCAGAACGACATCCTGAAGGAGTACATCGCCCGGGGCACCTACATCTTCCCGCCCCGTCCCTCCATGCGACTGGTGACCGACCTCATCCGCTACTGCGCGACGGAAGTGCCGGAGTGGAACACCATCAGCATCAGCGGCTACCACATCCGCGAGGCCGGCTCCACCGCCGTCCAGGAAGTCGCCTTCACCCTGGCCAACGGCATCGCCTACGTCCAGGCCGCCATAGAGGCCGGGCTGGACGTGGACGCGTTCGCTCCGCGCCTTTCTTTCTTCTTCAACGCCCACAACGACTTTCTGGAGGAAGTGGCGAAGTTCCGCGCCGCCCGCCGCCTGTGGGCCCGCATCATGCGGGAGCGGTTCGGGGCGAAGGACCCCCGTTCCTGCATGCTCCGCTTCCACACCCAGACGGCGGGTTGCACCCTCACCGCGCAGCAGCCGGAACTCAACGTCATCCGGGTCACCCTTCAGGCCCTGGCGGCGGTCCTGGGCGGGACTCAATCCCTCCACACCAATTCGCTGGATGAGGCCCTCTGGCTTCCCACCGAGGAGTCTGTCCGCATCGCCCTGCGCACCCAGCAGATTATCGCTCACGAATCGGGGGTCGCCAACACCGTGGACCCCCTGGCTGGCTCCTACGTGGTGGAGTACCTGACCAACGAGATAGAACGCCAGGCCCAGGCGTACATTGAGAAGATAGACGCGATGGGTGGAGTGCTGGTGGCCATTGAACGGGGCTACATCCAGCAGGAGATTGCCGATGCCGCCTACCGCTACCAGCAGGCGGTGGAGAAGGGAGAGCGGATTGTGGTGGGCGTCAACGCCTATCAGATAGAGGAGGAGGCCCGTCGCCTGAAGCGGCTGGTGGTGGACCCGGCGGTGGAGGCCCGGCAGCGGGAACGGCTGGCCGCGCTGCGGGCCCGGCGGGATTCGGAGCGGGTGTCGGCGATGCTGGCCCGCGTGGAGGCGGCGGCCCGCGCCCCCGACGAGATGCTGATGCCCCTCTTCATCGCGGCGGTGGAGGCGGACTGTACCCTGGGCGAGATTTGCGGCGTCCTGCGGCGGGTCTGGGGCGAGTACCGCCCGCCCACAACCCTTTAGAGATTGTCCGAAATTTGCTCGTAGTCAGACACGAAGCGCCAGCGGAGTGCCGTCTGAGCCCGTTCAGCGTCACTCCACTTTGCTCCGGACGCCACTCCGCTTCGCTCCGTGGCTCACTACGAGCGTTTTCAGACAAGCTCTTAGGGAAAACAGCCTTTTCATGCCCTTTGTGTTGCCTTCGTGTCCTTCGTGGTTTTGAGAGAAATGCCCGAAGATACGATTGATACCCTGTTCGCTCTCTCCATAGGGGCCGAAAAGGCGGCGCGGGAGTTTTATGAGGGACTGCTCCGCCTGTTCGGCCACAATCCCCGCGCGGCAAAGGTCTGGGAAGAAATGCGAAGCGACGAGGAGGAGCACATCCGCTTCCTGGAGGAGGTGCGCGCCCGCCTGACCCCGGAGCAACTGCAGGAGCCAGCCGACCCGGAAATGATACAGAGACTCCGAAATGCTCTGAGAAGATTCTCTCCCCAGGGTGCGCGTCAGAACATCCATGACTTGAACGATGCATACAATTATGCCCATGAACTGGAGCACTCAGAGGTGAACTCGGTACTGGAATTTATCATCCGCGAGAACCATGTAGACCCTGCCCTTCGGGCCCGGCTGGTGGATATGTACCTGCAAGTACACGTGAAGCGACTACTGGCACTGGGAGGTGTGGCCTGGCGGCGGAGTGGACTGGCCAGCACAACTGCCGACAACTCGCCGGGCTGATAATGAAGCGGATTTCCGCGGCCAGGTTGCCCCGACAATCTGGGGCCACACTTGCAGAAAGCGAGGCTTTGACTTTTCAGTGAATTGTGATAAGATAACTCCACCGCAGGCCGAATGCCCCATCGGTTGCTCCCTGACGGAGTTTTATTGAAGAGTTCATTGTACTCAGGATGCGGCGGCGAAAGCGGGCAATTCACTCAGCATAGCCGTGTTCATCTCATGGTCTGTCCGCGTTCATCCGCGTCCTGATTTTTGTGGCAGGGCAGCGAATAGAATTCCGGGTCTCATCCTGCATCATTGTTATTGATTGAACCCTCTCTCCATCGGCTGCTCCCTGCCTCTTTCCGGGGGCCACCCGGGCTTCGGTCCCGCGCGGATTGGATCGCGCCCCAGACGGAGGAGAGAAATGAGCGCCGATTTTATCTCCCGAATTATCGGCATGTTCGTTCTGGCAGTGGGAGGGCTGATCCTGGGCGTGCGCTTTGCCGCCCTCGCGGAGACCTCCGCCTATCTGTACGGCACCACTTTTATGCTGGTGGGCGCGCTGGCCGGCCTGACTCTCACTCCCTACCTGACGGTCCGCCCTCTCCAGTTCCTGCGGCAGAAAATCCATCGCATGCCTGTCCAGCAACTCCTGGCCGCGACCGTTGGGCTGACCGTCGGCCTGGTCATCGCTTCTCTGAGCACGTTCCCCCTCTCCATGCTGCCCCGTCCCCTGAACCAGATTCTACCCTTTCTGAGCGCGGTAGTCTTTGGCTACATCGGCGTGCTGGTGATGACGGCCCGGCAGCAGGAAATCTTCGCCTTTCTGCGGGGACGTCTCCCCGAACGACCGGAGGATTGGGGGGAGATTCCCCCTGTCCTTCTGGATACCAGTGTCATCATTGACGGGCGCATCGCCGACATCAGCCGCACCGGGTTTATCCGCAGCGAGATGCTGGTGCCCCGCTTTATCCTTACCGAACTCCAGCACATCGCCGACTCCCCCGACCCCCTGCGGCGCAACCGGGGGCGGCGCGGGCTGGACATGCTCCGACGGCTCCAGGAAGAGGCCGACATCCCCGTGCGGATTGTGGACCTGGATGTCCCGGAGGCCCGTTCGGCGGATGATAAACTGGTCCTGCTGGCTCGGCGCCTGCGCTGTCCCATCGTCACCAACGACTACAACCTGAACCGCGTCGCCGAAATCCAGGGCGTGACCGTGCTGAACATCAACGAACTGGCCAACGCGGTGCGCGCCGTCTATCTGCCGGGTGAAAGCCTGCGGGTCCACATCATCCAGGAAGGCAAAGAGCCCGACCAGGGGGTGGGCTACCTGGACGACGGGACGATGATTGTGGTGGAGAACGGTCGCCCCTTCATCGGGACGGAGATAGATACAATAGTCACAAAAGTCCTGCAGACTGCTGCGGGTCGGATGATTTTTGCCCGTCCGGTAGAGCATTCGGAAAAGTAAAATGCAGGACGCAGGATACAGGATGCAGGATGAATCCTGCGCTACATCACCATAGCATAGGATTTATCCTGTGGACGCAGGATGCAAGGATGCAAGAAGCAGGAAGGAGGGAGGAGGAGAATGGCTCTGCAGGTCTATAATTATCTGACCCGTCAGAAGGAGGTCTTCAAACCTCTGGAGCGCGGACGGGTGCACATGTACGTCTGCGGCCCCACCGTCTACGACCACGCCCACCTGGGCCACGCCAAACTCTACGTGGCGATGGACGTGGTGGTGCGGTATCTGCGCTTCCTGGGCTACAAGGTCCGCTACGTCCAGAACATCACCGACGTGGGCCACCTGCTGGATACCGGGGAGGACCGTATCCTCAAGGGTGCCCGCCGGGAACGGGTAGAACCGATGGAACTGGTGGAAATGTACACCCGTTCCTATTTTGAGGACATGGACGCACTGGGCGTCATTCGTCCGAACATCTCCCCCCGCGCCAGTGCCCACATCCCGGAACAGATTGAGTGGATCAAGGCCCTCATTGAAAAAGGGTACGCCTACGAAGTGGACGGGAACGTCTATTTCTCGGTGGAGAAGTTCCCCGAATACGGCAAACTCTCCGGTCGGAAGGTGGAGGAACTGGAACCGGGGGCACGGGTGGAAGTGCGGGAGGAGAAGCGCCATCCGGCGGACTTCGCCCTCTGGAAACGCGCGGAGCCGGAGCACATCCTGCGCTGGCCCTCCCCCTGGGGATGGGGCTACCCTGGCTGGCACATTGAGTGCACCGTGATGGCCACCAAATACCTGGGGGAGACCTTTGATATTCACGGCGGCGGGCTGGAGAACATCTTCCCCCACAACGAGTGCGAGATTGCCCAGGCGGAGGCCGTCACCGGCAAACCGTTCGCCCGCTACTGGATTCTCACCGGCTCCCTGACGGTGGACGGGGTCAAGATGAGCAAGAGTCTGGGCAACTTCCTGACCATCAAGGACGCCCTGAAACTCTACCGTCCGGAGGTGATCCGGGCTTTCATTCTCTCCGCCCATTACCGGGGCCCGCTGGATTACTCCCGGGAAGCGATGCAGGCCGCCGAGCAGGGCATTCGCCGTCTCCATAACACCGTTCGCATGGTGCGCGCCCGGATGAAGGAAGCAGCTATGCCTGAAGGAACTGCCGACCTTTCCTACATGGCCGACCTGGATCCCTATCGGGAGGCCTTCCTGGCGGCGATGGACGACGACTTCAACACTCCGAAGGCGATGGCGACGCTCCACGAACTGGCGCGGATGGTCAACCGGATGCTGGATTCCGGACAGCCCATCAACCATGGGACTCTTGCTGCCATAGACCAGATGTTCAGCGAACTGGGGGGCCAGATTCTGGGCATCATCCCCGACCAACTGGAGCCGCCGGAAATGCGCAGCGGGCTGGTGGACGGGCTGATGGACCTGATTCTGAGCATCCGGCAGGAGTATCGGGCGGCGAAGGACTGGGCGCGCGCCGATGCCATCCGCCAGCGCCTGGCGGAACTGGGCATCATCGTGGAGGACCGGCCCGAAGGACCGACATGGCGATTGGAAATGTGACATGTGGAGGGACCGCCTCTACTGCAAATCCTGCGAACGTATGGACGAAGTGCCCGACGATGCCGTGGATCTGGTGGTGACCAGTCCTCCCTACTGGAACGCGATTGATTACGAACAGCATGTGGAGGACCCCACCGCGTGGTATCGGACCCGTCAGGGAGGCCCCTATGAGGAGTACCTGGACTGGCTGCAGCATTGCTTTGCGGAGGTTTATCGGGTCCTGAAACCGGGAGGGTTCTGCGCGGTGGTGATCGGCACCGTGCTCCTGAACGGGCGGCACTATCCGGTCCGCCACCACTTCGTGACGCTGATGACCGACCGTCTGGGGTACCTGTTCCACGATGAAATCATCTGGCACAAAGTTACCGGGGGAGTAAAGCGAGCGGGAGTCACCATCCAGCAACCCTATCCAGGCTACTATTACCCGAACATTATGACCGAGTCCATCCTGATTTTCCGCAAGGAGGGCCCGCCAATCCACCAGGGGCGCAAGATGGGAGAAAAAGAAGATGCCGCCTTTGAGATAGACGACCTCTTCAAGCGGGAAATTGCCAACAATGTCTGGCATATTGCGCCGGTTCCACCGAACACTCTTCCTCACCCCTGTCCCTTCCCGGAGGAAATTCCTTACCGCCTGATCCGGATGTTCTCTTACCCCGGCGATACGGTCCTGGACCCATTTGTGGGCATCGGGACAACGGCCAAAGTCGCCCGTGCCCTGGGCCGACATTACGTGGGGTACGACGTCCAGCAGAAGTATATAGAGATTGCCAGGCGGAGAATCCAGGAGCCCCTTCATCTCCGCCAGCAGCTGGTGGCCATTTTTGAGAAGGTGCCCGTTCAGGACCGGGATTACCTCTACGGGCGGGCCTACCCTCAGCAAATGAGACTTCCGTTGCTGTCCTTGAAGGACGAAGAAGTTGTCTACCATGCCGGTCAAAATGTTGGAAAAGAGGAGCAGGAGCGAGCGAATTACGCCCAGATTCGGGAGCGTTTCCCCTGGCTGGACGAACCGGGCCATTGGATGGTCACCAGTCTGGACCTGGACGGCCTGGTCTCGGCCATGTTGATGGAATCCCTGCGGAACTGGCAACTGGTGGGTTTCTACGACGCCCAGCACCTGTGGGTACAATCCGGGGTGGATATTTTTTCAGGAAATGTAGTCTTCCTGGACCACGACATTTACCGGATGGAAATCCCCAGCGTTGGGCATCACATTCTTCAGTGGCAAAAGGACATTCCAATTCCGGAGCACCAGCAATCCCTGAACCCCAATCTATTGCGGGGCGTGACGGCGAAAGATTTCGGCCGTAAATATCCGTTCGGGACGTTGCACTTGCTCCTGGCCTGCCTCAGTGCCTGGCATCCAGAATGGCGGGAAACGAAACTGCGTCTTTCTCGGGACTTTCTCCCCGTTCTGCTCAATGTGGATTCCGCCATGCAGAGCGCGTTCACATACCTGCGCAACGCAATGGAGTGGCTGGAATGGCTGGGAGGTTCAGAGAAGGATTCCCCGTTATATCCTTTCTGCCGTATGCTGCTTTCTACCTCACCGCGCCGACTGATGGAATGGGGCGTTCAGTTTGACGAGGAAATGGCCGATTTGGGACTGGGTGCCCGATCTCCCTACACCCGACGCAGAGCTCAGGCCCAGCAACTGGACCCGACCCGACAGGAAGATTGGGAGCGGCTCAGTGGCCTGATCCAATGGTTGAAAGAAATTTCTCTCTGGTCTCTCGCCCTCCCTAACTTCCCTGCACTGGCCGAACAAGGGGGTTTACAAATCATAGAAATGCGTCGGAAATCCGAAAAGCCGGCAAAGGGACGCTTCCAGACTATGCTGGAGAAAAAGCCGTTTTCGTACGCCATTATTTCCAGGGGTGATAACGGCCTGAATTACTCCCTGCTTCCTGAGTTTTATGCGTGAAACCCTCTACGGTCGGAATGCGGTCTATGAGTCGCTGCGGGCAGGACGGCGGGAGTTCTACCGCCTGCTCCTGGCCGATACCGTCCGCGCCGCCGACATCGTTGCCGACATTCTGACCCTGGCGGAGCGGGCGAAAGTCCCCGTGGAGCGGGTCCCCCGCCGCCACCTGGACTGGATGGGGGAAGCCAACCATCAGGGAGTGGCCCTGGAGGCCAGCGAGTATCCATACGCCGATCTGGAGGACATTTTGGCCGAAAGCGCGCGGCGCTCCGAGCCCCCCTTCCTGCTCCTGCTGGACCTCCTGCAGGACCCGCAGAATGTGGGCACCCTCCTGCGGACGGCCGAAGCGGTCGGCGTCCACGGCGTGGTGATCCAGCAGCGCCGGGCCGTCGGCATCACCCCCGCCGTAGTCCATACCTCCGCCGGAGCAACCGAACATCTCTTGATTGCCCAGGTGCCCAACCTGCCGGAGACGATAGAACGGTTAAAGACCCGCGATGTCTGGGTGATCGGGCTGGAGGCGGTGCGGGGCGCCCAGAGATACGACCAGGCGGACCTCACCGGTCCGCTGGCGCTGGTGGTGGGGAGCGAGGGGGAAGGGCTGCGTCGGCTGGTTCAGGAACGGTGCGACCGGATGGTCCAATTGCCCATGGCCGGGAAAGTCACATCCCTCAACGCGGCCGTCGCCGGTTCCGTCGTCCTCTACGAGGCCTGGCGGCAGCGGGCATCTGCTCACAGGAGAGAGCGCCGATAGGCGAAGAGGTTGATCCACGAAGAACACGAAGGATCACGAAGATGACAATTCGTGCCCTTCGTGTCCTTTCGTGGATTTTGATTTTTGCTCTGCAATGGAGAACTGGGGTATCGTCGGGCACGAATGGGCGGTCCACCTCCTCCGGCAAGCGCTGGAGGAAGGGGAACTTTCCCACGCGTACTTATTCACCGGCCCGCCGGGCGTCGGCAAGGGGACACTGGCGAGGGCGCTGGCCTCTGCTCTCCTTTGCCAGGGGGACCCGCGCCCCTGCAGGGCATGCCGGTCCTGCCACCTGGTCGCCAGCGGCAACCATCCCGACCTCTTCTGGGTGCAGCCGGAGTCGGAGGCGGGGCGGCTGAAGGTGGAGCAGGTCCGGGAACTCCAGCGCCACCTCTCCCTGACGCCGAACATGGCCCATCATCGGGTCGCCGTGCTGGACCGTTTTGACCAGGCCACCCCTTCAGCAGCCAACGCGCTCCTGAAGACCCTGGAGGAACCACCGGACTTCGTCGTGCTCATCCTGCTGGCTCCCGATACGGATTCCCTTCTACCGACCATTGTCTCCCGCTGTCAGGTGGTCCCGCTGCGTCCGCTCCCGGTGCCGCAGATTGCTGCGGCGCTGCAGGCCCGCTGGGGAGTAGAGGCGGGGACGGCGCGCCGGCTGGCCCATCTCAGCGGGGGACGACTGGGCTGGGCCGTGCGGGCCGCCACCGAACCCGACCTGCTCCGGCGTCGGCAGCAGCGGATAGACGAGATGGTCGCGCTGCTGCGGGCCCCGTTGACGGACCGCTTCCACTACGCGGCGGAACTGGCGCGCGACCCCGCTGCGACCCAGGAAGCGCTGGACATCTGGGTGGGCTGGTGGCGGGATATTCTCCTGCTGACGGGGGGCGTTGAGGAAGAGGGAACGGGGGAGTCGCTGCTGACCAACCTGGACCAGCGGGCCCGCCTGGAGCAGATGGCCGCGCAGTGCACGCCCGCGCAGGCCGTCGCCCGCATCCAGGCCCTTCGGACGGCGATGGACCGTCTGCGCCGCAATGCCAATCCCCAGTTAACGCTGGAGGTTCTGCTGGGGTTTGACCTGTAGAAACGTTTCCGGAGGAATTGGGGGTTTGAGGCGGGTGGCCTGGCCGCCCACCTCAAACCCACACCTTTTCCCGACACTCTTCGGCTACCTGCTGAAGTTCCCGGAGCAACCGCAGGGGCACATTCAGTGATCCCAGCAGGGCTCCCTCGCCGCCTCCGAAGCCGTGAAAGTCGCTCCCCCCGGTGACCAGCAGGCGGTACTGACGGGCCAGCCGCAACAGCACTTTGACATCTTCCAGGGAATGGCCGGGGTACAAGACCTCCACCCCCTGAAGCCCCAGCGAGGCCAGGGTCGGGATGTGTTCTATCAGGCCGGAGGCCGCCGGATGGGCCAGCACCGCTATGCCTCCCGCCCTGCGGATCAACCCGATAACCTCCACTGGCGTCATCCGCAAGCGAGGCACGTACGCCGGCCCGTACCGGCCAATATAATGCTGGAAGGCCTCCGGGATAGTGGAGACGTACCCCCGGTGGACCATCGCGCGGGCAATATGCAGCCGCCCGACGACGCTGCTCCCGTTGGATAAAGTGGCGACCTCTTCCCAATCCAGGGGCATCCCCAGGGCCGCCAGTTTCTCCAGCATCTTCCGGGCGCGATGGAGCCGGGCAACCCGCATCGCGGCCAGAGACTCGTTCAGCGGCCCGTCCCAGGGGTCCACACATAGTCCCAGAATGTGGAAATCTCCGACCGGCCAGTCGGAACTGATTTCCACCCCCGGGACGATCTCCAGACGGGTACCTCTGGCTGCTGACCGCGCTTCGGCAAACCCTGCCAGGGTATCGTGATCAACCACAGCGATGGCGGCCAGCCCCTGGTCCAGCGCCAGTTGCACCACCTCGGCAGGAGTCAGCAATCCGTCCGAAGCGGTGGTGTGGACATGGAGGTCTACGCGGCCTGGCTGGAGTGGCATCGGGTCTCCACGGTGAGGTGGACCGCGGTCCGCTCCTGCCCGTCAATCATCACTTCGGAGAAAGAAGGGATGCAGACGATGTCAATCCCTTCCGGCAGCAGGTAACTGCGGGCGATGGCGACCGCTTTTACAGCCTGGTTGACGGCACTGGCTCCGATGGCCCGCACATCCACCTTCCCCCGTTCCCGAATCACTCCGGCGATGGCCCCCGCCACAGCGGTGGAGCGGGAATCGGCAGCAACTTTGATCATGTCCATTGTGACCTCCTTGGGGCTTCATCGTGACCACTGGGAACGCTCTGGGCTCTTCCCGAAAGTCCGTACACATCATATATGAAAATGCGCTGAAATGGGATTTCTGCCGCGTTACAATTGAGTAACTGGCGACACGGGATCGTTTCAACGGACTGCCCCGTTCTGTTCTCCATTCCACAACAACACGAAGGAGGAAAGACTGATGCCGGATAAATTTGACTTCATCCGCGAAGAAATGGCCGCACTGAAGGAGTCCGGGCTTTTCATCTACCTGCGCACCATCGGTTCGGCCCCCGGCCCCTGGATGATTGTGGACGGCCAGAAGGTCCTGAACCTCTGCACCAACAACTACCTGGGACTGGCGACCCATCCCCGGCTGGTACAGGCCGCCCACCAGGCGCTGGACCGCTGGGGCGTCGGGCCCACGGCGGTCCGCTCCATTGCAGGCACCCTCTCCATCCACGTGGAACTGGAGCGGAAGGTCGCCGAGTTCAAGCACGTGGAGGACGCCCTCTACGTCCAGTCCGGCTTCTGCGCCAACCAGGCCGCTATCCCACCTCTGGTGGGCCGGGAGGACGTCATCTTCTCCGACCGGCTGAACCACGCCTCCATCATTGACGGATGCCGCCTCAGCGGGGCCAAAATCATCGTCTACGAACACTGCGACCCCGACGACCTGGAGGCCAAAATCAAGGAGAACCTCCCCAACTTCCGGCGCGGCATGGTCATCACCGACGGCGTCTTCTCTATGGACGGCGACGTGGCGCCGCTGGACAAAATCTACGAAATCGCCGAGCGGTACGGCCTCATCACGATGGTGGACGACGCCCACGGCGAGGGCGTCCTGGGCCACGGCGGCCGGGGCATCGTGGACCACTTCGGCCTCCACGGGAAGTTTGACATTGAAATCGGCACGTTCTCCAAAGCCTTTGGCGTCGTCGGCGGGATTATCTCCGGCAAGAAGGTGGTCATAGACTACCTGCGCCAGCGGGCCCGCCCCTTCCTGTTCTCCAACGCCGTCACCGCCACCGACACCGCCGCGTGCATGGCGGCGGTGGAGGTCCTCTCCGAATCCACCGAACTGGTGGACCGTCTCTGGGAGAACACCCGCTACTTCAAGGGGGAGATGAAGCGGCTGGGCTTTGACGTGGGCCGCAGCGTTACCCCCATCACGCCCGTCATGCTGGGGGAGGCGCCGCTGGCCCAGCAGTTCAGCCAACGCCTCTTTGAAGAAGGCGTCTTCGCCATGGCCATCGGCTACCCCACCGTCCCCAAGGGCCAGGCCCGCATCCGGGTGATGGTCTCCGCGATGCTCAGCAAAGACGACCTGGACTACGGCCTGGAGAAGTTCGCGAAGGTCGGGAAGGAACTGGGAGTGATCGGGTGACGGTTGCCAGTAAGGTGACCGTCACCTTTAGAGGTGACGGTCACCTGTTCCTGAGTTTGGTGGCCCTGCTCCTGGCACTGGTCGGGTGTACGGCGGGGCCGCTCCCCACCGTCGTCTCTCCGCCCCCCACCCCGCCTCCGCCGACGGCGACGCCCGGCCCCGCCGTCCTTTACGACCAGGGGCTGGCCTGCCAGCGGGCGGGAGATTGGGAGTGCGCCCGGACGGCCTTCTCCCGTGCCCTGGAACTGGACCCCAACCTGGCTCCGGCTTACCGGGCGCGGGGGGCCGTCCACCTGGCCCTGGGAGACGGTCCGGCGGCCCTGCGGGACGCCCAGATGGCCATCGCACTGGCCCCGGAGGACGCCGGGGGCTACGCCCTGCTGGGGGAAGTCCTCCGCCGGGCCTTCAACGACCCCATCCAGGCGCTGGACGCCTACGGCGCGGCGGTGGAGCGGGACTCCTCGCTGGCGGCGGTCCTCTTCCCGGCCCGCTGGGAGTGCGCGGTGGCGGCGGCCCGCTCCGACCGCATGGCCGAACTGGCGATGGAGTACGCCCGTCTCCATCCCGAGGACCCGATGCGGATGTACTACCGGGGCCGGGTGCTGCTGGCCCAGGGACTGCCCCGGCTGGCCATCCGCGTGGTGGGGGAGAGCATAGCACAGGAGGGAGGCCCGGCGGCGGTGTGGTTCGTCCTGGGCGAGGCCTACGCCGCCGAGGAGGCCTGGCCTGAGGCCGTCATCTGCTACGAGCAGGCGCGGGCGCTGATGGAGGCCGGGGACCCCTCTCTCCGCGCGGTCTCCGAGACACCCGCGGCGGCGCTGGCCTTTGCTCTGGGGACGGCGTACCTCTACGCCGGTCGCTGCGCCGATGCCGAAGCGGCCTTCCGGCACGCGTGGGCGCTGAATCCCGACCTTCCCGACCTGCCCACCCGCATCGGGCAGGCGATGATCTGCCAGCGGAAATAACCACCTACCGGGGGCCTTCGGGCGAGTGCTATAAAAGACGCCGGCAAACGTGCCTTTGTAGCGCAGGCCGCCAGGCCTGTGTGCCGGCCGACAGCCTGTGCTACGTTTATCCGCAAACCGATTCGGACGGGTTCGTTGCTGGCCGAAAAGCAGGGCTTATCAGCGCTCTAATATTTCGTTCGTAGTCAGGCACGGAGCGCCAGCGGAGTGCCGTTCCGAGCCTTTTGGACGCCACTC
>Ga0071330_1096400_pt1 | contig 28407 bp, 17 predicted proteins | sample GBScel77sediment_FD_63802 | JGI IMG/M metagenome (GOLD analysis project Ga0071330, IMG submission 63802) | Hot spring sediment microbial communities from Great Boiling Spring, Nevada - Cellulolytic enrichment Sediment 77C v2 (version 2) | ecosystem: Environmental > Aquatic > Thermal springs >...
GCACATCCACGAATGGGCGAAATTTACCGAAAGTATCTGCGGGCTTGGGTTGAAGTTGGTGGCGATTTGTTCTGCCACTTCTCATCGGTTGGGCGATGGACGAAATGGGGGAGTTGGGGCTTGTTGCAGTTCTACGATGACCCACCTACACCGAAATTCAAAGCGGTGATGGAATGGGCAAAAGAATTGGGGCAGGGTGTGAGGATTTAAGCCGCAAAACCTGAGCGGTAATCTTTAAGTGTAAACCGCGATCGGGGTCAAAAGATTCGGACAAGGAGGTGCAAGGGGTGAAAAGGCTTTGGGGCTTAGTCGTATTTGGGGCTTCGCTTGTTTTGTTGACTTCGCTTCTCGTGACAAGGGCAGGACTGCTTGAAAGGCAACCGCTCAACAACAGTGCAGGAGAGAGTGACATGAAAGTTGAACCCAAATATCCGACGGAAGGTATTGACCCATTCCAGCCCGATCCAGTGGTCCGGCAACTTCCCGGCTACGAACTCGTTTGGCACGACGAGTTCAATGTGGACGGTCCGCCTGACCCAGAGAAGTGGAATTTTGAACACGGTTTCGTCCGAAACCGCGAACTGCAGTGGTATCAACGAGAGAACGCTTATTGCAAAGGCGGCGTTCTAATCATTGAGGGGCGAAAGGAACGCATTGTCAACCCCAATTACGACCCGAAATCCGATGATTGGCGGCGAGCGCGTCAGTATGCAGAATACACTTCGGCTTCGCTAAACACATGGGGCAAATTCGCTTGGAGGCTTTCTGAGGTTCGCATCGTCGCCCGAGCAAGAATTCACCCACAGCCAGGTTACTTTCCCGCCATCTGGACAACGGGACCAGGTATTTGGCCTCACGGTGGCGAAGTTGACATCATGGAGTATTACAGGGACCGCATTCACGCCAACTTTGCGTGGGGCACGACGGAAAAATACAGCCCTCGTTGGCACAGTTTCTCAAAGCCACTTGCAGACTTCCTCGCAAAAGACCCTAATTGGCTGAAGAAGTTTCACATTTGGGAACTTATCGGCAACGACGAAAAACTCCAAATTTTGCTTGATGGCGAAGTCATGAATGAAATCCTTCAGGAGACAGCAAAGAATCCGCCCAACCCATGGTCAACCGTTGTTTATCCCTTCCGTGAAAAGCATTCCATCATTCTTAACCTCGCTATCGGCGGACCAGGTGGTGACCCATCGGGTGCAAAGTTTCCCATGATTTTTGAGGTTGACTATGTGAGAGTCTACCGACGAATTTCGGCATCGGCACAAGAGTGAGGAGGAGTGAAGGACTATGAGATGGGGTTTGTTCGTCGCCGCTATAGTGGGTTTGAGCACCTTGGCAAGTTCGTTGAGAACTCAACAACAGGAGCGAGTCCTCATCTACACCACCCACTGGGTTGGCAACACTTTTGAGGGTGCAGGTCCAAATGGCTATGGGCGGTGGGTGCAAAACTATGTGGACGAAATTGAGGTCACGCCCGATGGCTCGGTTATCACTGCTTCTGAGTGGGACGAAGCAGGGCGTTGCACGGGAATTTACAAGGACGGCGATGTCAACCGAGACTTGCTCAAGCAATACAACGGGAAAGGTGGGCACAAGGCTTGGGGCTGGGGAACCGCAAGTCAAGCCGTCGCCGTTGAAGGCAACTTCATCTTCATCGCCAACACCGCCAACGAATTGCTTCGCTTCCGATGGAACCCCAACAACATCCACGAATACGCTTACATTGACCAAGTGCCCATTGGTGGTGATGAAAAGGACACTGTCATCGCAATGGCAGCACGCAACGGGTTGCTCTTTCTCATCCGAAAAAGCGGCGAGGTGCAAGTGCGAAAAACTTCAGACCTTTCACTCGTCAAGGCTTTTCGCATTGAGGGAGCAAGGGATATCGCAATTGCTCGTGACGGCTCTTTGTGGGTGATTGTCGGAAACCAAGTTGAGCGCTACAGTCAAGATGGCGAGAAACTGACAGGGACTATCGCCGATGTTGAGCGACCAAGTGCCATCTCTATCGGCAACGACAAAGGGCATCTGATTGTTTGCGATGATGGGGCAAGGCAGCAAGTTTTGTTTTACGACATCGGCAACCCAAAGCAACCCCGTTTGGTGCGAGCGTTTGGGGAACAAGGTGGAATTCGTTCAGGCGTTCCCGGTGAGGTCAAGCCATTGAAATTCTTTGCCCTGCGAGGTGCTGGAACCGACGCAAAAGGCAACATCTATGTGGCGATGGGAGGGGATGGAACTGTCAAGCGGACGATCTTGAGGAAGTTCACACCCTATGGGAAGTTGGTTTGGGAGTTGATGTGCTTGGCATTCGTGGACTGCTACGACATCCGAGAAGTGTCACTGGGCAAATTTGAACTCTATGGCGCCAACGAAATTATCGGTTTTGATTTGACTAAACCGCCGGGCAAAAATTGGTGGCTGAAAGCAATAACCCGCGACCACATCCGCTATCCTGACGACCCGCGCCACAAAGAACCTTGGGGCGGCGTTTTCATCCGTGTCTTGCAAGGTCGGCGGGTGCTGTTTACGACGCCACAGATGAGCGGTGGCTTTCGCATTTTTGTCTTTGAACCTGCACCAAGTCAAATCGCCCGATATGTTCGCGAAGTCACTTTACCAAATGTGGAAGTTTGGGCGCGCAATATTGACAGCAAGGGCAACATATGGCTCAGCGACGGAAGGAAGATTTTCCGCTATCGGTTCAAAGGCTTTGATGGCAAAGGCAATCCCGTTTACGACTTGAACAACCCAGACACATGGCAAGCACCTGAGCCCTTTACTCAAATCATGCGGTTCAAATACATCCCCGAAACCGACACCCTTTACATCGGCGGCTACACGAGAGAAGTTCAACCTCCATCGTGGGGCTTGATGGGAGGCGTTTTGGCTCGCTACGACAATTGGGCAAAAGGCAACCGAACCCCACGCTACGCGATTGTGATGCCAAAGGACGATGACGGGTTGTTTCCCAAGGAGTTTGATGTCGCAGGTGATTACATCTTCACCGTGATGGTTAAGCCGACAAAAGGCAAGCCAGCAATGGTTCATGTTTACCGAGCCGACACAGGCGAAAAAGTTGGGGTGATGTTCCCTGGTCCTGAGGTCGGAGGCAACAGCGGTTGGATTGACATGGTTCACGGAATTCACGCGCTGAAAACTTCCGCTAGTGACTATCTCGTCGTTGTTGAAGAAGATTGGCGCGGCAAGAACCTCGTCTATCACTGGCGTCCGTAACTCAAAGCCACTTAGCGACATAATTGTTCGGGTTGCTTGGTGAGTAAGCCATGTAACACTTTGAGAGGGGATTGAGAATGCGAAGGCGTGAATTTGGGTTGAAGTTGTTGGGTCTATGCTTTGGTTCGCTGGCTTTGGGTTGCTTTGCAAACTCACTTCAAAGGAGGGGAAGGAAGATGGAGAGCCGTAGGTTGCCGAGGTTGAAAGTTTTTGACGACCCCAATCACCCAAACAACCGTCGCTACATCGTCACAGAAACAGGCGAACCTTTCTTTTACCTCGGCGACACTGCTTGGGAACTCTTCCACCGACTAACCCGCGATGAAGCGGAACTTTACCTGAAAGACCGTGCAGCAAAGGGCTTCACTGTCATCCAAGCAGTTGTCCTTGCAGAACTTGACGGGTTGAACACGCCCAACGCCGAAGGTCACAAACCTCTTCACAACAATGACCCCACTCAACCGAATGAGGCTTACTTTGAGTTGGTTGACTGGGTTGTGAACAAAGCAGAAGAGTTGGGACTTTACATCGGGATGCTTCCGACATGGGGGGACAAGGTGAACAAAAAGTGGGGAGTTGGACCTGAGATTTTCACGCCCGAAAATGCAAGGGTTTACGGTGAGTTTTTAGGACGACGGTATCGCGGCAAGCCAATCATATGGATTTTAGGTGGAGACAGACCAATTGAGAGTGAGCGACATTTGCAGATTTGGATGGCGATGGCGGAAGGATTGCGCAAGGGAGACGATGGCGAACATCTCATCACTTATCATCCCATGGGAGGTCAGTCGTCTTCCCAGTGGCTGCACAACGAACCTTGGCTTGACTTCAACATGTGCCAGTCAGGACACGGTGCTCGTCACTTTGCTAACTATGCGATGATTGAGCGCGATTACAATCTCAAGCCCACCAAACCATGCATGGACGGCGAACCGCGCTATGAGGATATGCCTGTAGGGTTTGACCCGCAAAAAGGCTGGTTCAACGATTACGATGTCCGTCAGGCTGCATACTGGGCTTTACTTGCAGGCGCTCACGGTCACACCTATGGGTGCAACAACATTTGGCAGATGTATATGCCTGGCAAACATAACCCTGTGTTGCATGCCAGAAGGTCATGGAAAGAGTCGCTTCAGTTGCCCGGTGCAACTCAAATGAGCCATGTCAAGGCACTGATGCTGTCTCGCCCAATGTTGCTTCGTGTTCCCGACCAAACTTTACTTGCATCTGACCCAGGTAAAGGTGCTGAACATGTCCGGGCAGCGAGGGCAGTTGACGGAAGTTACGCCTTCGTTTACATTCCAGTTCCGAAGCCGGTAACGGTTCGCCTTGACAAACTTTCTGGTCGTGAAGTTAGGGCTTGGTGGTATGACCCGAGGACTGGACAGGCAGAGTTAATAGGCGAATTCAAGCGGGAAGGAGAGCGAACATTCACGCCATCAGGGACAGGCGAAACCGATTGGGTTTTGGTCCTTGATGATGCCAGCAAAGATTTTCCACCGCCGGGAAAGGTCAAGTGAACTGGGCGCTTGCAATTGAGGTGAGGGCGGGCGACGCTTGAGGAAAAAACATCGCCCGCCCTCTGGGTGCGGGGCATTAACTGACCTTTATCTCAATGCGACGATGGGATGGCTTGGGGGCTTCACGGTATGGGATGCGAAGTTCAAGGACGCCGTCCTTGTAACTCGCTTCAATGCGTTCAGTGTCAACACTGTCGGGCAACTGAATTGAGCGCTCAAATTCGCCGTAGAACCGTTCGCAGCAAAGCGCCTCAACTTCGCCCTCGTCCCATTTCCTTTCGCCCTTGATGGTCAGGACGCCTTCATCGTTGACGGTGACTTCCAAAGTTTCGGGTGAGACGCCTGGTATGTCGGCTCGGATTACCAAGTGCCCTTCCTTGCGGTAGATGTCAAGGGCTGGCATCCAAGTGCGGCGGGCAGCCAAATCACCGTCTCCCCACTCAGAAATCCACGAAGCCAGATCTCGGAGCATCATGCTTGTCAGTTCGCTGAAGGCTCGGTCAAACTCGCGCCAAGGTGACAGTCGGGTTTCTCGGCGTGCCAAAGTTGCCATTTTTGGTCCCTCCTTTGCATCAGCGTTTTTTTCGGGAGCGTTCTTTCACTCCCACCAACACTGATGCAAAGGGGACAAAAAGGATGCGCAATTAAGTTGCACGATGGCGTGATTTCTTCTTTTGCGGCTTCGTTCCCAGATACTTCAACAGTTCTTCACGGAGGGCTTTTCGTGCCCTGTGCAGCAGCGCTTTGACGGCAAGCAAACTCAGTCCCATCGCCTGTGCGATTTCCCGTTCCTTCATGCCCTCGCCGTCTTTCAAGAGCAAAACTGTTCGGTAGCGTTCGGGCAAGTTTTCTAATGCCTGCAAAACAAGCCTTCGCATCTCCGCCTCCTCAGCAATCTCTTCTGGGTTTGGAACTTCCGCTGGCAGTTCAAAGGGCTCCGTTCCTTCCTCAGTTGCAAAGGTTTCAAGGAGTTGTTCCAATGAGACTTCGGTTTGTCGGCGCCTGAGCATCCTGCACTCGTTGGTGGCAATTCGGTGCAGCCAAGTTCTGACACTGGCTTCGCCTCGGAACTCGTTCAAGTGCTGGACGGCTTTCAGCAAGGTCGCTTGAGCGACATCTTCTGCATCTTCTTTGTGTCGGCAAAGTTGGCGTGCGAGTCGGTGGATTTCCTCTCGGTAGCGCCAAATTTCTTCGGGCTTAACCATAAGCCATCGCCCCTTCTGGCAAAGGCACTTTTCAAGGACACTGACCACCCTCATGGCAAATTATGCAGCAGGCTGTTGATCGGGACGGCAGTATTGGGCACGGACGGTTATGTCTGCAGCAAGATTTTTGTCGGCAGTAAACTGCTTCTGGGAACGAAGGGGTGAGCGGAGATGCGAGAATGGCGGTGCGATGTTGCGATTATTGGTGGCGGACTCGGCGGTTGCGCCGCTGCCCTTTCAGCAACCGCTTTGGGAAGGAAGGTCATTTTGACCGAGGAAACCGATTTGCTCGGTGGTCAATTGACCGCCCAAGCCGTCCCTCCTGACGAACACCCTTGGATTGAACAGTTCGGTTGCACCCGCCGTTACCGAAAACTTCGCAACCTTATCCGCCAAATCTACCGCGACCATTACCCTTTGCTGCCTTCATCCCGTTCCGACCCATACCTAAACCCCGGCAAAGGCTATGTTTCTCGGCTGTGTTGTGAGCCGAAAGTTGCGTTGATGGCGCTTGAATTGATGCTTGCTTACCCGCAGGTAAAAGGCAACTTGCTCATCCTGCTCAAGCGCAAACCCATCGCTGCTGATGTTGATGGTGATTTTGTCAAGAGCGTGACGGTGCGGAACTTGGAGACGGGCGACGAGGAGACGATCTACGCTGACTACTTTCTGGACGCAACTGAATTGGGCGATTTGTTGCCGCTAACGGGCACGGAGTATGTGACGGGCGCTGAAAGCCAAACTGAAACAGGTGAGCCACATGCCAAACCTGAACCTCAACCAGCAAACATGCAAGCCATCACTTGGGTCTTTGCAATGAGTTACGACCCAAAGGGCAACCATGTCATTGACAAGCCTGAAGGCTACGAGTTCTGGCGCGATTATGTGCCTCAACTTGCCCCACCTTGGACGGGAAAATTGCTTGACTGGACTCACCCTCACCCAATCACCCTTGAACCGCGCAAGCGGGTTTTGTTCCCTGAAGAGGGCGAGGGTGATTTGTGGCGTTATCGGCGGATTGTTTGCAAAGACCACTACTTGCCCGAAGCCATGCCTTTTGAGGTCACGATTGTCAACTGGCCTCAGAACGATTATTGGCTGCGACCGATTTTGCCCGAATTGTGTTCCGACCTAAGCGAGGTAGAAATTGCACTTCGTGAGGCTCGTCAACTCTCGCTGAGTTTGCTTTATTGGCTTCAAACGGAAGCGCCAAGACCTGATGGCGGGGTTGGCTATCCGGGCTTGTTCCTGCGACCCGACATTACTGGCACTGATGACGGTTTGGCGAAATACCCTTACATCCGAGAAAGTCGCCGCATCAAAGCGGTCTTTACCGTCACCGAACTTCATGTGGGCGTTGAAGCGAGAAAGGCAATGGGCGAGGAAGGGGCAGAACGGTTTGACGACAGCGTTGGGGTCGGTTGCTACCGAATTGACCTTCACCCGTCAACAGGTGGCGACAACTACATTGACATCAGCGCCTACCCGTTCCAAATCCCGTTGGGCGCTTTGCTTCCCGTTCGGGTGCGCAATTTGCTTCCTGCGTGCAAAAACATCGGCACAACTCACATCACCAACGGTTGCTTCAGGCTTCATCCTGTTGAGTGGAACATTGGTGAGGCTGCAGGGGCACTGGCAGCCTTTTGCTTGGAGCGGAAAGTTTCACCACACCAAGTTCGTGAGCAGGAAAGTTTGTTGCATGAGTTCCAAAATTTGTTGAGGGCTCAAGGCGTGGAACTTGAGTGGGCTCAAATCCGTCCGGTGTGAGCGGACATGCGAAGGCGAACTTTTCTGGATGCCTTGAGGTTCGTCTTTTCGCCCGTTGACAACCCATTCTTTGCCGTCATGTGGCGGCAGCAACGCCGCAACATGAAGCAGTTCTTTTTGCACTTGGGCATGATACTCGGTTTCGTTTGGCTTGCCTTCACCGCTGCCGGGTTGCTGATGGAATTCCTCAATTTCTCCTTCCTAACCCGAGCCATCGCACTTTACGAAATTACCGTTTGGGCACATCTCTTTGCTGCTGAAACTTATGGAGTCACTGTTGTTTACCGCCGTTATCGTCAGTTTTGGCGCAAAGACACACTCCCTCAACTTTTGCTGACGGGAACACCGCCAATTTTGATTGTGTTGGCAATTTCCGTTTACCCGCTGTTCATTCAAGCCTACATCGCTGTCCTTTGCTTACCTTTCTACGCTGCCGCCAGCAATTTAAGCGGCATCCCTTGGTCAACAGTTTTGATGGATGTCGCAGTTGTTATTTTGCTTGCGATGGTGCCCGAAGGAGCAGGACCGTTCCTGTGGGGATTATTACTTTCGCCAGTCAACATTTATAACACTCTAAGGGGCTTCTCTGTGTTCGCAATGTGGTCACACTTGCCCTTGCTGCTTACCCTACCCGTTGGCTTCTTTGCTTGGTCTGTGCCGACTTGGTCGCTTGTCATTGTTGGTGGCTTGTTGCTGTCATTCATTTCGTTTACAACTTGGGCTTGGTCTTTAGAGCCTCGCTTTTACCCCTCGCAGGTTAAAGTGCTTTGGTGGTCACATCGTGCTTGGTTGTTTGCCACAATTTTCGCTTGTGGCTTGATGTGGGCTTATTGGTTTCCGCCAGATTTTGCTGCCAAAGTCGCTTTCTCGCTGGTTTTGGTTCGGTTGCTTTTCAGCATGGAGTTTTTGTCTCTGACTTCAGCAAAAGGCGACGAAGCACCGAGAATGCCAATCCGTTGGGCAAACGAGGAAGTCTTGGTTGCCAATGGGTTAATGTTCTCAGTTTGTGGGTTTGCTGGTTGGGCAGAAGGTGTGGCAATTTCAAAGATTGCGTCTGTGCTGGCAATTGGCGCTTTGTTGGGCACCCTTCACTACATCACTCACAGTTTGAGCGGTAACTGGTGGCGGAAAGTTGTGATGGCGGAAAGGATGCCCTTGACTTGGTGGTTGGTGTTTTTAGTTTGGCTTATTGCGCCGCTCGCTTTGTTCTTCCAGCCAATATCGCTGTTGGCTGGATTTCACGGCTGGTTGCTGCCATTGACTTTGATACCGACATCCCTTCAGCAGCAAATTTCCGCCAGTTGGTTTCAAGGCATCCGCATCTCACTGCCGTATTGGAGTATGATGCCAATCGTTCAACTTGCTTGGGCTGGGCTTTTGTGGGCGCTGGAACGAACCTCTAAGTTGCCTCAGGTCCAGCCACAAGAAAAGCGAAGGGAATGGTTGACAGTCAACCATCCTGTCTGGGGTTGGCTGGCAAGATTGGAAAAGCGATTGTGCCAGCGGTTCGCCAATCCGTTAGTGACCTTGCAGTTGCGACAGCAGTCACGGGACAAAGTTTTGCACACCATGATGACAATCGGCGTGGTAGCAAACTTTTTGGTGCTGAGTGGTTGGCTTTGCTCCCTCATTTTCCCAGAACAAGATTTCGTCGCTTTTGCCGAAGGGTTGCTAATTCGCTTGCCCAGTTTGGCTGGGCTTGCAGGTGCAATTTCGGCTTTCGTTGTCATCGTATTGCACGATGGAAAAGCATCCCTGTGGCTTTTGGGACGGAAGCGGGTGGTGGAGAGTTTCGTGTTAGCGCCGCTTTCGGCTGAACAATGGAAGTTTGGTTGGTGGTTCCCGAGATTTTGGTTTTGCCTGAAAGCAACGATACCTTACGCCTTCTGCGCTTGGCTCGGAATTTTTCTGCAACCCAGTTTGAGTTTTGCGTTAGTGGCAATTCTGGTCACCGCCAGTTTACCTGTCACTGCATTGGCTTTGGCTTTGACAAGTCTGTCTGGGAGCATGATGCGCCAGTGGGAAATAACTTTAGCGCTGCTTTTGATGTTGCCAATTGTGACTGGCATCGGAACCGTTTGCTTTCTGCTATCCCTCATCTCAGGTAAATGGCATGTCCACGCCCTTGTTTGGCTTTTGTGGCTCATTTTTAGCGCCATCCTTGCCTTTTCCAGCAAGTTCATCTTTTCCAAACGCATAGGACCCCTTCGGACACCGAGTGGCTACGAACAGTGGCTGAAACTTACCGAAGAGAAGTTCCGGAGGGCACGAATTTAACGGCTGTTCTCGGCTACGATTGCTGCGGTGAACGGAGATGAAACAGGAAGAGTTGCCGGCATTGATGTTGAGAGAGTTGCCGAGATTGTTTCGGAAACGCCATGAAAGTCGCTGAAACAGATTGACACAAAAGTTGCGAATCACAAGTTGTCCTCAAGTTTAGTGTTGCCGCATAATCAAAAGTCGGTGATGCGGATGGAGCAACCCCTTCGGCAAAGCACTGGGGTGAACTTGAGCGAAAAATTTCGCCAACTGGCTCAAAGGGCACAGGGTTTGACAGAAGCAACCTTGCGGCACGAATTTGTTCAATCGCTTCGCGAGTTCGTCCTTCAGGCAACTGGCTATGACCCGTTACCGCAACTTGAGGAACAAATCGCTTTGCCTGCAGAATTCGGTGCTGTCTTGCGCGGTCGTTCTGATGCAAGGCTGGGTTGCCTTGTATGCGAAATTAAAACGCCAGAGCATCCTTTGGACGATGCAGTCGCTCAGTGTCGTTCATACCTTGACGGCTATCGCCAACAAGGCATCTTTGCTCGCGGCGTCGCTTATAACGGCGTTGAATTGGCTTTAATTTCCGAAACGGGAGCGGAAATTTGGCGCGGCGAAGCGGAAGAAGGGGCTTCCCTTTTAGAGGCGTGGCTTTTGCTTTTAGCATTGAAAATTGTTGACCCGCAACACCTTGTTTTGCTGCTCGGTTTCCCTTCAGCCCTCGCTCGCACTTTCATAGCCGATTTGCTTTATGCTTTCCGCAAGCACGAGAGACTGGGTTTTGTTGAGGAAGCCTTCAAGGTTTGGCAAGCCGTTTACGGTGCGGCAGCAAATTTGACTGATGAAGCCGTTAACGCTTTGAAGCAGCGAGCCGAAAGGTTCTCGCCTCCCATCAGCGTCCGCAACCAAGATGAAGCCCTGCAATTCGTTTTCGTTCTGGAGACTTACCTTTCCGTTCTGCTCCGTTTGTTCGTGGCTCGTTTGGCTGTTCAGCAGAGGTTGGTGGAGCAGTCAACATTGCGCGATTTGCTTCACCCGTTCGGCTCACGCCCAACAGAACGGTTGCGCCAACTCGCCACCCTCGTTCCCTTGCTTTCTTCTGTCTTTGAAGATGACCCGTTCCTGTGGCTATGCGATGTCGCTGAAGCCGACTCAACTTTTGCTGACAGGTTTGATGCTCACCTTGACAACCTTGCCCGCATCTTGGACGAGTTGGATTTGGTTGGTGTCAGTTACGACTTTCTGCGCCGCTTCTATCAGCACTTCTTTGACCCGCCGATCAGACGGGCGTTGGGCGAATTTTACACCGACGAAAGCATCGTCAACGATGTTCTGGAAGCCGCCGGATTTGACGGGACGATTGACGGCGTTTTGGTTGACATCACTTGCGGCAGCGGAACTTTCCTCGTCGTCGCTATCCGTAAGTTGATTGAGAGGGAGCGACAGCGAGCAAGACCTATGCCTGACGCGGCATTGCTTCGTTTCATCACTGACAGGGTTGTCGGCGTTGATTTGCATCCTTTCGCCGTCGCAATGGCGCGGGTTAACTATTTGCTGGCGTTGGGAGATTTGCTGTCTCACGAAACATTGCAAGCCATCGGTCGGCTGCACATTCCCGTTTACTGGGCGGATTCTTTGGCTCGTTTGGTTGTCAACCAGCAAAATCGGCTCGGCGAAGATTTGACGGAGACGGTCAAAATTCCCGCTTTGGGCGAATTCACTTTGCCCCATCACCACAAAGTTGACTGGGAACGACTTTTTGATGCCCTTAAAGAGGCGCTGCCGCAACGGGGAATTGCCGACCCTGAAAGGGTTTGGGAGCGATTGAAACAGAGGTTAGGTGAAGACATCGCTTTGCAGTTTGAAACAACTTTGCGCCAACTCGCCAAGCAATGGGCAGAACGACACAACCAAAACCGAGACTCCCGCTGGTTGCCTTTGCTTCGCAACATGCTTGCTGTTGAACGATTGCGTGGGCTATGCCAGTTGGTCGTTGGAAATCCGCCTTGGGTGCGAATTCACAACCTTGAACCGAGTTTGCGAGACCGAGTTTACAACGACTATGCCTTCTGCCGAACGGCGGGTTGGCAGCGTGGAGCGGAACTTGCTGGCATCACTACAGGTTTCGCCCGTCAAATTGACTACGCTGTCGCTTTCATTGAGCGGGGTTTGGAGTTGTTAAAGGCTGGTGGCGTTTTGGCTTTGGTTGTCACCAGCAAAATCCAGCAAGCACTTTACGCCAGTGCATTGCGCGAGCACTTCGTCAACCGATGTCAAATCCTGAGGCTCGTTGATTTTTCGCTCTATGAGCAACCCCTCTTTTTTGAAGCGACCAACTATCCGCTTGTCTTCGCTGTCCGAAAGGAGAGACCTGATGCCAAGCAGAAAACGATGGTGACCCTTGTCAACCGCATTGGTCGCCTTTGGACTTACGAGTTGCCGCAAAGCGAGTTGCCTTTGTTTGCCGACGACCCACAAAGCCCTTGGTTGATGGCATCCCCAGAAGCCATCGCCGCTTTCCGAAGAATGCAAGAAGGCAACCCGTTGTTGGGAGAAATTGAGGCGTTGCGTCCTCGTAGGGGTGTGTTGACCGATGCCAATTGGCTGTTCATCGTTCGCCGCGTTGAGCCTTCCGATGACCCAAACGAAGTTGTGGTTGAAATGGAAAGCGGCGAACTTGTCCGAGTGGAGCGGAGTTTGTTGCGACCGTTGCTGCGGGGCGAAAATATCCAAGCATGGCGGTTTGAAGTGCAAGAGTGGATTTTGTGGACGCACGATGATGTGACAGGAGAAGTGCTAAGAGATTTGCCACCGAAAGCAAAAGACTATTTCCAACGGCACAGGAAGGCTTTGGAAAATCGGAGTGGATACCGAAGCCGATTACCGATTTGGGCACTCTTTAGCGTCAATCCTGCAAAGTTGGGAGACAAAGTTGCGTGGCAGGAATTGACCGATAAAATGGATGCTGTTTTTGTGCCAGCCAAGCATGAAGGCAAACTGCTTGTGCCACTCCACACCACATATCTTTTGCCTGTGCCCAATGAAGAAGTTGGTCTGGCGATTGAGGCTTGGTTTAACTCGTTGCCTGTTCGTTGCTACTTGAGTGCCTACGCAGAGAGAGCGAGGGGAAGTTATTTCCGTCACTTTGCGTGGGTGGTCGCTTGCCTCCCTCTCCCCAGACCAATCTTGCGGTTATGGGAAGGCAAGAAGCGGGATTTGAGGTTGGTTCGGCGGATGATTGAAATCAGCGAAAGAATGCACGAAAATCCTGACCGACCCGATGCAGCGAAACTTGAAGAAGAACTCGCCTACATTGTCGCCCAACTTTACGAACTGGGCGATGAAGACCTTGAAGCCTTGAAGCGCTATTGGGAGTTCATTCAAGTCCAACGAAGCCCATGAGCCCTCTCAACTCAGTGCGGATTCACCTCAGCACTGCTGAGTGGACATTCGCCATTGCCGCAAAAGTTGTCCCATTTTGCCCGCTCAGTTTTTACCGCTTCGTTTCAGTCGGTGAATGCTCGTTTGCTGTAGCACAAATGGCAAAATTCCTCTTCTGGAGGTGAAAGCGAGTGGTTGCTTGGTGGTTGCTAACTGCTGCAATTGGCTTCGGTTCGATGGCGGGGGTGTCAGGGGTTCAGGGACGAAGCGCTAAAGTCATTGCGTGTTTGTTTGCGCTTTCGCTCTCGCTCTCCGTTATCCAGTCCAGAGAAAACGATCCCCTATCGTGGGCTCCAATCCGCCGAGAGAGCCGACCTTGGACTTACTGGTGGTGGCTTGGGAGTGCCGTCACGAAAGAGGAAATCACGCGCCATATGGAACTGTTCAAACAGGCAGGGCTTGGCGGAGTCCACATCATCCCCATTTACGGAGCGCAAGGTTACGAGGACAGATACATCCCTTACCTCAGCGACCGATGGCTGGAAATGCTTGCCCACACTTTGGAAGAAGGGCAAAGGCTCGGGCTTGGGGTTGACATGACTTTGGGCACTGGCTGGAACATGGGCGGTCCTTGGGTTGACGAGGAAACTGCAGCGAAAAGGATGGAAATGCGCGTTTTCAGGCTCAAGCGAGGAGAAAGGTTAAGTGAGCCGATAGTGCCGAGTCGTCCAGGTGCTATCCTTCACGCTTTGATGGCTTACGGTCCAAACGGTCAAATTTTGGACTTGACAGACAAGGTGGATGTCAGAACAAAGAGGCTTGACTGGTCTCCTGATGAAGGTGAGTGGGCACTTTATGCCGTCATTCAAGTCTTGCACGGAATGAAAGTCAAGCGGGCAGCACCAGGTGGCGAAGGTTTTGTCATTGACTTTCTCTCGCGCAAAGCGATGCACCGTTTCCTTGTGCCCTTTGACCAAGCGTTGCGCAAACTTTCCACGCTGACTGCGCTAAAGCCTCGCGCCGTTTATCACGATTCCTTTGAGGTGATGGGTGAAAACTGGACGGATGACTTTATTGAGCAGTTCAAAAAGCGGCGCGGATATGACCTGAGGCACTACCTGCACGCTCTCTATGGCGATGCTCCAGCAGAACTCGTCGCGAGAGTTAGATCGGACTTCAGACAAACCGTTGACGAACTTCTGCTTGAAGAAAGCGTTTTGCCTTGGGTTGAGTGGTCGCATCGGCACGGATTTCTGGTTCGCTACGAGGCTCATGGTTCGCCCGGAAACTTGCTTGACCTGTATGCAGCCGCAGATATACCCGAGAGCGAAACTTTCGGACCAGACTGGCTACAACTTGCAGGACTTGAACCTCTTCCTGGCACTCTTCCTCAACGAAGTCCTTCATCTCCAAAGACCCTTTTCCTGCTCAACAAATTTGCTTCCTCTGCAGCCCATGTGACGGGCAAGCCTTTCTGCGCTAACGAAACAGCGACATGGCTGGGTGAGCACTTTAAAGTCCCGTTGGAACATGTCAAGGCTTTGGTTGACATCCTTTTCCTCGCCGGCATCAACCACATCTTTTACCACGGCATCCCATTCTCGCCTGCCGATGCTGAGTTTCCAGGTTGGCTGTTTTATGCCTCAACTCACTTTGGACCGACGAACACTTTTTGGCGCCACTTTCCTGCCCTTAACGAATACATTGCCCGATGCCAAGCCTTCCTCCAGTCCAGTGAGCCCGATAACGACTTGCTGGTTTACTTCCCCATTTTTGACCTTTGGGCGACTGACAGGGGAACTCGCGGGTTCCTTCACTTCCTCACTGCCCACTCTTCATGGTTAGAGGGCAATTTGCCCGGATTCACCCGAACAGCCCAGCAACTTTGGGAACAAGGCTACGGTTTTGACTTCATCTCAGACAGGCTTTTAGCGAGCAAGGTTGATGTCACTGACGGATACTTGGTTACTCCGGGCGGAAGATACAAAGCCCTTTTGCTTGCCGGGTGCAAATTGATGCCTCCGGAAACTTTGGAGCGAATTGTCAAGTTACTTGAAAAGGGTGCGACTGTTCTGGTGCTTGGCGAACTTCCAAAGGATGTTCCCGGTTTGGGTGAACTGAAACAAAGGCGACAGCGTTTTGACTCGCTCAAAAAGAAACTGCTTAGCAACTTGAACAAGTTTGGGAACGGCTTGAAAGTGGCTACCGTTGGGAATGGGAAGTTAATGATGGGAAACGACCTTGAGGCGCTGATGATAGCCGCTGACATCCGGCGGGAAACAATGACTGACCTCGGTCTGCAATTCATCCGACGAAAAGAAGGGGATGGAGGCTGGATTTACTTCATCGTCAACCTTAACGGCAAGCGATGGGATGGCTGGGTGCCAATTTCGGTGCCAACTAAATCAGCCGTCATCTTTGAGCCGATGAGCCAACAGGTTGGAATAGCGAAAGTGAGGAACGAAAACAAGCACACGGAAGTTTACTTGCAACTTGAGCCTCGCCAGTCAGTCATTTTGAGAGTCTTTGCCGATCGGCAGGTTAGCGGTCAAAGGTGGGCGTATTGGAAGCCTGCCAGCGAACCTTTTACTCTGAGCGGGACATGGCAAGTTGAGTTTGTTGAAGGAGGTCCGAAGTTGCCAAAGCCCGCAACGGTCACGAGGTTAAGCAGTTGGACGGAATGGGAACACGATGACCCCGAACTACTGAAGGCATTTTCAGGGACTGCCCGCTACCGCTTGACCTTTGACTTGCCAACCGCTGACGCAGATGCTTGGCTTCTTGACTTGGGCACTGTTTGTTACAGCGCAAGGGTTTGGCTGAACGGAAGGCTTCTCGGCACATTGATCGCATCGCCCTTCAGGCTTTATGTCCCCAAAGAAGCGGTGAGGGCGAGGGGGAACGAGTTAATCGTTGAAGTTGCCAACTTGATGGCGAACAGGATCGCTTACATGGACAGGCAAAAAGTGCCTTGGCAAAAATTCTTTTTCGTCAACATCCGTTATCAACCGTTCAGCGCCGCCGATTGGGAGCCTTTACCTTCGGGTTTGATTGGTCCAGTGAGCATTTGCCCGCTTTCCCGAACCCCCGATTAGCGTTATCATTTTGGCTTTCGGACGAACCGTTTCTTGTCCCTTTGAAAGCAACTTGCCGTAAACTTTAATGAAGCGCGAAGGCTTTGCTGAAAGAAATTTTGGGAGCGAAAAGAAAGGAGGTTGATGGCTTGGAGCGATTCACGGAACGACTTGTCTCTGCTGCGCTGTTCCTCTCGCTAATAAGTTGGGCAACTATTTGGGGAGCGGGGTGGGCAAACGCTCAAACTGCAGGTAAAGAATTTGATTGGCATTGGGGAAGTTGGCGGGTTAAAGTGACCGAAAATCAGGTCTTCATCTACAGGCATCAAGCCCAAGTGCTGAAACTGCTTCCACCGCCAGAGACGGATTTCAAAGAAGGGCGTTGGCAAGGACCAACGGCTTCCCTAAGGTTTCAAGGAAACGGGGGCGAAGGAGTTTGGTTTCTGGGACTAACTGTAAACGGGTTGAACTTGGTCGCTCAGCACACATTGCAATCTCAAGGCGTAAGTGTTTGGCGCTGGGCAATTGTCAACCCCAACTTGCTGCGAGGGGCTTCTATTTTGCCCTCTTCAGATGAATGGTCTGGCGTGACCTTGTATGGTGCAGTGACGCTCAACATCGGTGGGACAAATGCCCAAACTCGGTGGAGGCAAACTGATGAGGGATTTGTCGCCGAACTCGTTTACCTTGCTAACACGAAGTTTTTGACAGCCCAGTTGGAGGTCCGTCTGCCGCCCCATTGGGTTTTGACCGAGAAACCTAAAGGGCAGGAAATCGTTCACCCGTTGGATTTAGCCCAAGGCGAATTTTGGGAATTGCCCATTATCCCCAAGCCGAAATGGTTAAAGTGGGGCAACTCATCGTTTCGGTTCGGAAGGCAAGTCACTATCTTCGTTGCCAATGAGGGTTTACGCAGAGCCGCTGAGAATTTACGAACCTACTTGCAAACGAGATGGTTGCGACAAGTCACTGTTCGGACATGCTCTTTTGACACGCCGTTGGAACGGGGAATAGTTCTCGCTTTCCATGACAGCCCTTTGAAGGGAAAGGTGGTTGAACCGATTTTGAAGGAAGACTTGCCACCTGAAGGTTATGCCCTCTCTGCCTCACCTGAAGGCATTTGGATTTTGGCTGCCGACGCTGACGGCGCTTTTTGGGCTGTCCAAACCTTGAAGCAATTGATCAGGCTCACCGATGACGGGGCTGTAATCGTCCCAGAAATCTACATCCGCGACTACCCCGATTTCGCTTTCCGAGGCATACACTTCGTCATTGACGATTTCTCACCAGAACTTCACAAGCATCTAATTGAGCAGGTTTGGGCGCCGCTGAAGTTCAACAAACTAATTGTGCAAGTTGACCACCTGAAATGGGAAATCCATCCCGAATTGTGGCAACCTTGGTCTTTGCCGAAAGAGGAAGCGAAGCGCCTCCAACAGATCGCTGAAGCCAACAACATGGAAGTCATACCCCTACTGCCAACCCTCAGCCATTGCGAATACCTTTTCGGTTCACTTGCCGGTCGCCCACCGAAAGTCAACAAGGAAATCGCCGAAGACCCCGAAACTGCCTACCTTTACTGTCCCAACTTGGAGCAAACTTACCGCATCGTTTTTGACCTGCTGAACGAAGTCATCTCACTCTTCAGACCGAAATGGGTTCACATAGGTCACGATGAAGTTCTCAGCAGAGGGAGGTTTGGCTCTTGCATTCGCTGTCAAGGGATGCCACCATACCTTCTGTTTGCCGCCGATGTCAAAAGGCTTTACGAGTTCTTGAAATCTCAAGGCGTCAATGTCATGATGTGGGGCGATATGCTTTTGAGACCTGATGAAGCCTATGACGCCGCTCACGGAGGTCCACCTCACAACTTCTGGCGCGCGAGAGAACTGATCCCCAAAGACATCGTGATCGTTGATTGGCACTATCAACCTGCACCTCAGTATCCGAGCGTCAAGGTCTTTAAGCGGGAAGGCTTTGAAGTCATCGGAGCGACTTGGCGGAACTTCAGAACAATAGTTGAGTTCAGCAAGGCTGCGAAAGAAGCAGGGGCTTGGGGTATGGTTCAAACCACTTGGACAGGCTTCGGCAATAACCGCAATGCCTTGCGAGATTTTCCAGACCAATTCGCAAGTTACATTGTCGCTGCCGACCAATTTTGGAATGTCACCGAATCGGCACTTTCGCGAGGCTATTCAGCGTGGGTAGTTTTTGAAACGATGTTCCGAGGACCGACAATCCAACCGATGGGTGGGTTCGTCGTTGACTTATCTCCGGCAGCCAATTTGACCGTCGCAAAACTCCTCGGAGTCCCACCAACGCAACTGATGGGGGGCAGACGATGGTTGAACCGAAGGGTTTTCTGGCTGGCTACAGGCGATGACGGGACGCTTAAAGCCATTGCCCTCAAGGGTGCTTGGTTGACCGGAGCGCCTGAAGAAATTTGGTTTGATGTCGGTGAACCTGCATCGGAAATCACCTTTGTCCACGCAACTGACATACGAGTTGCGGACGACTCGTTGGTCGGAGGCTACGAAATCTTGCTTGAAGGCGATGAGAAGGTTGAAGTTGGGCTTCGGTATGGGCATCAAATTAGAGCCTTGACAGATTTGCGACCCCTGAAAGATGCGAGGGCGAGTTCCGCTTGGAGTTGGACGACAGCCAAGGGCAAAGTTTCTCTCACAGCACTCACAATCCCCCTTGAAGCGGAACGCACCGTCCGACGAATTCGTTTCTATTCGGCGAACAACGAAGCAGCACCGCTCCTTGTAGCGGTTACTGGAGTGTCATCAGTCTACATCCCACCAATGGAAACGCCTTGACAGGAAGTGGGACAAGGGACACGGGACAAGGAACGGAAGAAACGGTGAAACGGGAGAGACGGGGAAGCGGGAAAACTTACGCATTACGCTTTACGCATTACGGCTTAGCAGCAAAATTTCCTCAAAGCCAATCGCTTAACTTCCAGACCAGAACCCTTTAAGGCAGTAGAGGCTCAAACACGGCTTCAACATTTTCAAACTTACCGTTCCGCCAAACCGAAAAAGTCACTTTGTCGCCAGCCTTCGCCTTTTCGGTCATCGCCCTCAACCGTTCCCAATATTCCTGCCAATTACGAATAGGCTGTCCGTTAATGGCGAACACAATGGCACCGTTAAGTTTGGGAGCGTTGCGGGTCGGAAAGCACAAAATTTCAACTACCCAATTGCCCTTAATTCCAACACCTTCCGTCCATCTCCCACTAAGCCAATCCGGTTCGCCAATGGGCAAAATCCCTAACCAAACGGCTTTTCTACCCTTTCTTGGGAGAATTTGAGCAAAGGGGATATTCGCTTTTGCTGCCTCTTGGAGGATTTGCTTCGCTTTTGCCAAATTGCCCATTTGTCCGTAAGCCCAAACGATTGCGCCAACCCAATTCTTGTCAAGCCTGTAAGCCCGGTCAAAATCCTCAATGGCTTCTTTCCGCTTCCCTTGATTCCATCTCGCTATGCCCCGCAAAATGTGAAGCCAGTCACGCCAATTCTCATACTCAGGGGTCAAGGTCGCAAGCGCCGATGTCAAGGTTTGCTCTGCTTCCTGCCACCTTTTGAGCCTGAAAAGCATTTTGGCGAGAAAAAGTTGGAAGCGAAAATCGTGGTCGCCATAAGAGCGGACAATAGGCAAAACTTTTGGGTCGTTGCTCGTCCAAAGGAGCAATTTTGCAAGCCGCCTTTGAGCCCGCAAACTTCTGATCGGGTGACTTTTGGACTTTTCCAAAGCCTCCTTCAAAGCCTTTTGCGATTCCGCCCATTTGCCCGCACAAAAGTAACCAAAAGCAAGGGAAGCCCAAGCCTCGCTATCGTCAGGGTTTCGCTTCACTTGCTCTTCCAACTGCTTCATTTCCCAATCAGGAATGCCAACGACGATACAAAGCAATGCAAAAGAATTTCTCCTTGCAGTCGCTGCAGACATTGTGTGGAAGAAAACTTCGTTACCGCCATGAAAGAAATGAAGGCTTGGCAAAGTGCCAATTCCGCTGATCCTTTTTGCCCACTCTGGAACTTGAGTTTTTGGCAGCGAAACTTCCCTCCAACCTCTCCGCTTCATCTCCCGGCGATACCACTCAAAAACCTTCTCCGGCGGGTCTTGAGTTTGGAAAAAGAGGTAAAGGGCGAACTGATCTTCAGCGAAGGTTGAAGTCGCCATTAGTGAAGTCGGCAGAGCGTTAGGGTAAATTGGCAGGTCGGGTAGCATTCGCTTGACATCCGCCAAAGTAATGGGTGGACCGACGGTTTCTCGGTAGAAGCGGTAGGCGAAGAACCCTCCAATCCCGCAACTGCAAAGGACAATAAAGCCAACGACGACACTGCAACCCAAAAACCACCAAAGCCAGCGAGGGATGTTTGAACTCCTCTGCATCCCTTAATCGCCTCCCTAAAAAGCCTTCCCGCCCCAATTATGGCATTGGCACGATCGGGGGTTCAAGCGTTCGGGGTTGAAGGTTCACGGTTTCAAGCAGTTATCCTTTTGAACGACCGTCGCCCATGAGAGGCGACGCTACGAGAGGTCTCCCTCTCACCTGCAGATTGACCGCTACCTAACCTTCAACCCCTTGAACTCGCAACGCGCAACGCTCAACCCGACAACTAAGTGACTTCAACTTTCGTGAACATAACCCTTTCGCCCGGCACTTCCCTCACATCGCCGACAATCTCAAAACTGCCTCTGAGCCTGATGTCCTCCGATGAACTTCCGACCATGACCTCAATGGTTCCGGGTTCAACCACGAACCTCATTGCTCGGTCATAGAACGCCAACTGGTCAGCGGAGAGGTAGAAGGTCACTCGTTTCGCTTCGCCTGGCTTCAGAGTGATTCGCTTGAAGCCTTTCAGTTCCTTGACTGGTCTAACCCTGCTTGCGACCACATCTCTGACATACAACTGGACGACCTCATCGCCCTCTCGCTCACCCACATTTTTGACCGTAACCGAAATTGCGACAGTGCCAGCGGGCGAAATCTTTTCGGGCGAGATTGTCAAGTCGCTGTATTCAAACTGCGTGTAACTCAGACCGTGACCGAAGGGGAATTGCGGCTTCGCAGGCATGAACATGTAGTCGCGATGTGAGATTGGAACGCGATTGTAGTGCAAAGGGATTTGCCCAACTGCTCGCGGGAAGGTAACGGGCAACTTGCCTCCGGGATTGACATCGCCGAAGAGGACATCCGCAACAGCGTTCCCGCCCTCCTCGCCCGGGAACCACGCTTCAACGATTGCTGGGATTTTGTCAACGAGGTCACCGAGGGTCACGGGGCGACCGTTAATCAGCACTAAGACGACTGGCTTGCCTGTCTCAACGATTGCCCTAACGAGTTCCTCTTGATGTCCCGGCAAACTCAAATCCGTTCGGTCGCACCCTTCACCGACTGTCCCTGTGCCGAACAGACCTGACCTGTCGCCCACAACGAGGACAACAACCTCCGCCTGCTTCGCAACTTCAACGGCTTCAGGAATGCCTTCAGTCGTCCCTCCAAAAACTTCGCAACCCTTCGCATAGAGCACCTTCGTGTTGGGAGAGACTTTCGCCTTGATGCCCTCAAGCACCGTGACAATAGGGATTGGTGGCTCGGACAAGTTCAAATGAGCCATGTAGGCATAGTCGCCGAGCATGTTGCGGGGGTCATTGGCGTTTGGACCAATAACGGCGATGCTTGACAAATCTTTCCTCAGTGGGAGCAAATTGCCTTCGTTTTTGAGAAGCACGATTGACTTCTGAGCGACCAACCGGGCGAGTTGACGGTGCTCAGGGCAGTCAAATAGCGACGGAGCGACATCAGGGTCAACAAATGGGTTGTCAAACAATCCTAACCTGTCCTTAACGGTGAGGACTCTTCGGACAGCCTCATCAATGAGCGCTTCCGAAATTAGCCCTTCTCTGACAGCGTCAACCAACTTGTTGTAGCACTGGATGTCAGGTAGTTCAATGTCAATACCAGCGTAGAGGGCTTGGCAGGCAGCGTCCTTTTCGTCTTTGGCGACATGGTGGACATTGAATAGCATGTGAACGGCAGCGTAGTCGGAAACAACTATGCCATCAAATCCCCACTCGCCACGAAGGATGTCCGTTAGAAGTTCTCGGGAGGCTGCGCAAGGAATTCCGTCAAGGTCATGGTATGCGTTCATTATGGATTGAACCCTCGCTACACGCACCGATGCTTCAAAGGGGAAGAGGAAAATCTCGCGGAACTCCCGCGGACCAAGATGAACGGGGGCACAGTTGCGACCGCCCTCAGGCCAGCCGTGTGCAGCGAAGTGCTTTGCGGTGGCAATTACACCTTGCTTCAAATCGTCGCCTTGCAAGCCCGAAATGTAAGCGACTGCCATGCAAGCGACCAAGTAATGGTCTTCGCCTAAAGTCTCTTCCGTTCGCCCCCATCTTGGGTCACGAAGGACATCAAGGACCGGCGACAAGCCCTGATGTGCCCCGACAGCCCTCATTTCTTTCCGAATTGCCGTCGCCATTTCCTTGACGAGGTCGGGATCAAAAGTGCTTGCAAGGTTGATGGCTTGTGGGAAGGTGGTAGCACCCCTTGCCATCAGACCGCTCAAACATTCTTCGTGCACGATGGCAGGGATGCCCAAGCGAGTTTCCTCAACGAGGAAGCGCTGAATTTCGTTCGCCAGTTGAGCAGCTTCCTTAGGTGGGAGATTGCTCCAACCTGCAACGCGGGTGATCTGACCAATGCCATGCTTGAGCAACTCACGCGCCTTTTCAATGTCAAATTTGCCGTCAGTCAAAAGTTTCCCGACGGGAATTGATTCTAATTGTGCGACCTTCTCTTCAAGCGTCATCTTCTCCAAAAGTTCACGCACACAAACAGCCATCTCCCTTCACCCTCCTTAGTCAAAACTGAAGGCTTGTCAATGCCAGAGTGCGTGCTTGGCTTAGTTGAAGCAAGTTCATTGCCCTAAAAGGGATTGGAACTCGTTGTGGTGCTCCTCCTCATCAGCGAGGATGGAGCGGAACAAATCTTCGGTCACATAATCGTTTTCGGAAACAGCCTGCTCAATGATTTGGCGGTAAAGGGCGATGGCTTCCTCTTCTGCCTTGAGGTCAATGCGAATCATCTCTTCAAGGGTTTCGCCAACAGTGATGGGAGCAGGTTGCGTTGTCGGTTTGCCGCCGAGGTAATCCAACCTTTCAGCGATGGCTTCAGCATGCTTCATCTCGGTGATAGCGATTTTTTTGAAGATGTCACGAACAGCGGGGCTGCAGAGCCCTTTAGCCAGCACATGTTGCCACATATACTGGATTGACACCTGCAACTCCCTCGCAATCGCCTGGTTCAGCAACTCCTTCAACCGCTCTGACGCCATCCTTCTTCACCTCCGCAAGAAATTCTTCCCCACGACACCAAACGCTCGGCGTTATTTTAGCATCACCCTCTTGACAGCGCTATACTGTGGTTTTGGGAACTTTTGTTCGGCTTAGTGCGTCTTGTAAAATGGCGCTTGCATCGTCGGTAGGGAGCGCAGCCCAGCGCACTTATCCCGCCTTTTCCCCGCCCTTCAGGGCGGGGCTTCCTATTTTTGCCTTCTCCGCTCCCACAACTTGAGCAAACGACGGTAATCATCCCAATTGTCAAGGTCCGCAATCACGCCCTCGTCATCAACTTCAACCAGCAAGACTTTTGACGGGTCTCCGTGCACCAAAGGGCGGATGCCTTGGGGGCTTCTGAAGTTCAGAACCGTTTCGTAGAGGTTGGAGCGAAAGATGACGGGATGACCGCGCCGTCCCTGAAAGACAGGAACGGCTATCAACTTGTCACTGGCAAGGAGTGAATCAACGAGGAGGCGAATAGTTTCTGGCAAAACGAGGGGCATATCGGCAGGCAGGACCAAAAAGGCTTCAACGCTTGCAGGGTCGACGATTTTGAGCCCACAGCGAATGCTTTCCGCCATCTCGGATGATGGGTCTGGGTTTAAAACGAACCGAACGGGGAATTCGCTCAGTTGACGCTTGATGGCTAAGCCGTAAGTCCCAACGACAACTATCAGATCAGCGACCGGAACATCAATTAGGCTTTTGGCTGCCCGCTCAACCACAGTCGCATCGCCGATGGGAAGCAGCAATTTCCCTCCTCCCATCCTGCTTCCTTGTCCAGCCGCGAGCAAGATGGCAGCAATGGGTTTTGCTCCAATTGCGTTAGCCTCTTGCCTTGCCATTTTTACACCTCGTAAAGCGTGATGTGTGAAGCGTGAACTGCCTTTCGCCGTTTAAACTCTTAACGCAAAACTTGCGACGCGCAACCTCTTCCGTTGCTCTTCTGGGCGATAGCGGGATAAAATCTATGCCGACCGAACTTCCGACGCAGAGGGGGAAGTGAAGATGAGGGTGCCGCTATCTTGGCTTCAGGAGTTTGTGCCGATTGAGTCGGATGTGGACAAAATTGCCCATACCCTTGAAATGGCGGGCTTGGGAGTTGAAGGCATAGAGGAGTTTGAAGGCGATGTGGTTTTTGACCTTGAGGTGACTCCCAACAGGGGCGATTGGCTTTCGGTTTACGGTGTCGCTCGCGAGTTGGCGGCGATGCTTAACCTGCCTCTCAAGCCATTGACAATTTCTGTCCCAGAAACTGAAGCGGACATATCTGAGTTTGCGAAGGTGCAGATAGACGCTCCCGATTTGTGCACGCGCTATTCAGCGAGGCTCGTTTTGGGTGTGACAGTGACCGAAAGCCCTGACTGGCTCAAGCGCCGTCTGGAAGCGTGTGGGGTTCGACCCATCAACAACATCGTTGACATCACCAACTATGTGCTCTTTGAACTCGGTCAGCCGCTTCACGCCTTTGACTTTGACACGCTTCACGGTCGGCAAATAATCGTCCGAAGAGCTAAAGACGGCGAGTTCATCTACACCCTTGATGAGGTTCGGCGCGAACTTGATAGTTCCATGTTGGTCATAGCCGACGCTGACAGACCCGTTGCTTTGGCAGGGATCATGGGCGGACTTGAAACGGCGATTTCACCGTTCACGAAAAATGTTCTCATTGAGTCGGCGCACTTTACCCCCAGCGGAATCCGCAAAACTGCCCGGAAGTTGGGAATGCGAACTGAATCGTCTTATCGGTTTGAGCGTTGGGTTGACCCAAGCGGGACAGTTCGCGCTGCTGACAGAGCAGCCCAACTTATGGCTGAAATTGCAGGAGGCAAAGTTTGCAAAGGCGTCATTGATGTTTACCCTACTCCAATTGAACCCGCTCAAGTCTCAGTCCGCACCGAACGGATTCGAAAATTGCTGGGCATTGACATCTCAACAGAGGAAGTCGCTACGATGCTGAAAAGGCTTCAACTTGAGGTCAAGGTTGACGGAGAAGAAGTTGTCCATTGCCTTGTGCCCACTTTCCGAAACGACATCAAGCGCGAAGCAGACTTGATTGAAGAAGTTGCCCGCCTTTACGGCTATGACCAAATTCCCATGACTTTGCCGAAAGGAGTTGCGCCTCGCGCTGGCGAGAGCCCAAGGAGGAGATTGGAAAACGAAATCCGACAGTTCCTAACTCGGTTGGGGCTTCAAGAGATTGTCACTCTGAGCCTGACAACCCCGGAAACTGAAAGGATGTGGGGGATAGACGCCAAAGAAGGGACACTGAAGTTGCGCAACCCATTGACTCAGGACCACACAATCGTGCGAACTTCTTTGCTTCCTTCGGTCCTATCGGTGGTCTCGCACAACTTCAGAAACGGTGTCCGCAATGTTTGGGTGTTTGAGTTGGGCAAGGTTTACAGGCATGGGAGAGTAGGTGAGATGGCGAGCACTGAACCGAGAAGGTTGTGTATAGCCATCACGGGCAACTGCTATCCTGTCCGTTGGAACCTGCCTGAGGAAACTGGACAGGCTGACTTCTTTGCCCTAAAGGGCATAGTTGAGAGACTGTTGGAGTGGATGGGGATTGAAGGTGTTTCCTTTGAGCGGGGTGAACACCCAACACTTCACCCTTACAGGACAGCAGTCGTCAAAGTCAAGGGCGAAACGGTCGGGGTTTTGGGCGAAGTTCATCCTAAATGGCGACAACAAAACGATTTGCCTCAACCCGTTTTCGTCGCCGAGTTGGATTTGGAGTTTCTCGCAGCCCAAGCAAAACTTGAGCGAAAATACCAACCGCTGCCGACATTCCCGTCCACACAAAGGGACATCGCTGTGGTTATGCCTGAAGACTTTGATGCTGCAAAAGTGCTGGAGTTGATCAAACGCGTCGGCGGGGAGTTAGTTGAAGAGGCAACCGTGTTTGACGAGTATCGCGGTGCTCCCATCCCAGAAGGTCACCGGAGCGTCGGCTTCACCATTACCCTGAGAGCGAAGGACAGAACTTTGTCAAGCGACGAAGCGGACCAAATTGTCCAGCAAATCAAGGCAGCAATTCAAACGGAACTTGGGCTGACGATTCGAGGGTAAACTCATTTTGCCGCGCCGAAAATTTTCGCTCTGCTGATCCGTTGTCCTGTTGTCCCTTAGTCCGTTGTCCTGCTATATTGACATCCGAGTTCCCTTGTGCTATCGTTTATGCGGACAACTTGGAAAAGTGCCTTGCCCTCAGCCGCTCTTTTCGGCGGTCAAAACTGAGAAGACCGCCAGTGAGGGCAAGGTGGATTTGCTGACCGTTCCGCTGAGCGGCAGGAACGGGCGGTTTTTTTTGGCTGCATTTTTCGGTCTCTTTGACTCTTGCCCGACATCGCTTTACCAAACCGAACGGCGGCTTGATACCAAAGATTTGCTTAGAAGCAGGAAACCCTTCAGGGCAAAGGAGGAGAAAAATGGAAAGGCACGAAGCGGAAGCGAAGTTGGCTGAGTTAATTGAAGCGACGAAGAAAGAAGCGCCAATCCCGTTCTCGCCGAGGGATGCCGAAAGGGCGCTGTCAGCGTTATTGGCAACTGATGACCTGTGGGAAGCCGTCCGATTAAGCCATGCCCCTATGCGTTTTCTTTGCGCTTTTTGGAACCGAATGGTTCAAGATGGATTGCTGGCAGCGATGGATGGAAGGTTGAAATTGACCGATAAAGGGCGCGATTTCGCCCTCGCCTTGGGCATTTCGCCAACCCGCGAAGCAGTTTGCGATGCCTGCGAGGGGCGGGGGGTTGACTTCCGCAAGTTGTTCAGGGAAGCGGCAGAGAGGTTCATCGACATCTGCAAGAATCGCCCTGAAGCAATTCAAGACTACGACCAAGGTTATGTGACCGAAGCGACTACATTGGCGCGCATCGCCTTTGCGTGGCAAAGGGGCGATTTGGAGGGCAAGGAGATAATCGTTCTGGGCGACGATGACCTGATGAGTATCGCTGCCGCCTTGACAGGTGCGCCCAAGAGAGTGCTTGCGTTGGACATTGACGAACGGTTGGTGGACTTCATCAACGAGGTCGCAGAACGGGAAGGGTTGACAAATTTGCAAGCGGTGAAGCACGACTTGAGAGAGCCGATTCCCGACGAATGGCTCTCAGCCTTTGACACTTTCCTTTGCGACCCAACCGAAAGTTTCGTCGGTTTCAAAGCCTTCGTTGAACGAGGTTTGCTATGCCTGAAAGGCGTGGGTAGTGCTGGCTATTTCGGTTTGACCCATGTGGAGTCAAGTTTGGACAAGTGGGCTCGCATCCAGAAGTTCCTGATTGAAAGTGGCGCTGTAATCACCGACCTACGAGACGACTTTAGCGGCTATGTCAATTGGGGCTACATTGAGACCATGCGTTCTTGGGAATGGTTGCCAACAAAGGCTGCACCAAAGAGCGTTTGGTATTGCTCTGCCTTTTACCGAATCGAGTTGCTCCGAAAACCGCAACTGGAGAACAAAAGACTTGAGGGCAACATTTTTGAGGATGAGGAGGCTGCGACGACTTGAAGGGGAGTGTTGAGACGGAAGCGCACGGTTTAATGGAAGTCCGAAAGTTGTATCTCGGCGCCGGCAAGGCAGAAGGCGGGAG
>Ga0071330_1065702_pt1 | contig 28374 bp, 20 predicted proteins | sample GBScel77sediment_FD_63802 | JGI IMG/M metagenome (GOLD analysis project Ga0071330, IMG submission 63802) | Hot spring sediment microbial communities from Great Boiling Spring, Nevada - Cellulolytic enrichment Sediment 77C v2 (version 2) | ecosystem: Environmental > Aquatic > Thermal springs >...
GAGAACGTTTAGCGTTCCCAAGAACCTTTAACTCCCCGCCGGCTTAGTTATTTCAAATCCGCAAACGGTTTGGATTATCAGCGGGTGTAGACGACAGAGATTCTGCCTCGGGCCTTGACGGAAACTTGGGATTTGCAAAGCTAGTGATGGCCGAGTCTTATTGGATAACTTGTCCCGGGTGCGGGTACCGCCATCGCGTTGTCCCTGCTCAAGCGGGGCAATATTTCCCCTGTTCCTGTGGGCAGCGGATAACGGTTCCTCCCCTTCGCGAGCTGAGGACACTCCCGCCGGCCCAGGAGGAACCCACTGCCCAAATTAGCGAAAAGCCGCGGTGGGATATTCGCAAAATGATTACCCTTGTAGGGATTTTCGTTTTGTTGGCGGGGATAGCGGTGGGAGGGTTTTTTTGGTGGACCTGGCCCAGGCCTTTCCCCGTGAGGCAGATGACTCCCGCACAAACGTGGGATTTATGGCAGCGGTTTCAGGAGCAAGGCCTTCCCCGGCGGTATATTCGAAATGACCCGTTCGTCCAGGAAATGCAGGCCCGCCGGCTTTGGATGGTCTTTGCTGGTATCCTATGTTTTTTAGGGATTGCCCTCATACTTTCGGCACGATGGATCCCGCAACTTTTGCAGGAGTCGCCGCCCGAACCCGAGGAGGCCGAACCTCCCGAGCAACCGGAGGCTGAGGGCCAAATGGATCTCCCGGGCCAACCGGAGAATCCCGCGGAACTCTCGTAGGCCCCCGGAAAGGGCAGCGTCATCCGGGGCAGAGCCTTCCACGGCAGCGAGATCGATCATGGATATCGAAATTCTCGAGAATTCCGGCGATGTGCTCCATCTTGGTTTCGTCGGCCGGATTGTCCGCGACAACCACTGTCCGTTAAACGCTTGCTTTGAGCAGGCTTTGGGACCTCGCGGATACCGTCAAACCGTGATCGTTGACATGCAGCGGGCTACTTTCATCGACTCCGCGGGGCTGTCCTTTCTTATCCTCGCTCACAAACGCTTCCTCCAAGAAGGTGGGAAACTAATTTTCCATTCTCTTAGCCCGGCTGTCCGCACCCTCTTTGAGACCATGGGATTACAACAACTCTTCTTCCTGGCTGAAAATCGCGAGGAAGCCCTCCGCCTGGCCGAAAGTAAGTCACCTCCTTCGCCCAACTGCGTGGCCAAAAGACCGACCCCTTCCACGGACTAACCCTGCCACCTCATGAACGAAGTTGTACCCTTGGGCAAGCCGACTGGCCGCCCGAGCGAAGCCCCGTCGGCAAAGCAGCCACCATCTCTTGCATTATTTCCGCTAACTCCCTGATCGCCTCGGCCACCCGAGAATAGTTAGGACTCAAAGGTCGACTCAAAGTTACACGGCTTGAGGGGGCAGTCTTAGATCGGCCAAATCCTCCCAGCAGATCTCGAGATTCTCGAGTCTGATCGCTGGCAAATCGGCGGTTTCCATCAACTGATCGGAGGTTTTCTGCGGACGTTATCCACCTTGAAGCTCCGGGGGAATACTTTCGCCGGCAAAGAGCTCTTCATAACCTTGCCGCTTGCGGACAAGGTGCGGCATGCCATTCAAAATAAGGACCTCCGCAGGCAAGGGGTGCGAGTTATAATTCGATGCCATAGTGAACCCATAAGCACCGGTACATCCGATCACCAACCAATCACCCACCTGGGCGGCTGGCAACCGGCGTTTTTCCACCCAACCCCCTTCGCTCTGGGTGAAAATGTCACCGGATTCGCACAACGGCCCACCCACAATCACTTCTTGCAAAGGCAGATCTTGTCGGCCGTTGCAGGGAGCAAGTTTCATCGGATGGTAAGCCCCGTAGAGGATCGGCCGAGCCAGGCAGTTAAACCCGGCATCTACGAGATAAAACAGGTTGTCCCCTTGCCGCTTTACTGCTCGGATTTCCGTCACCAGATACCCGCTTTCTGCCACCACATAACGTCCCGGTTCGATCTCCAGCCGCACAGGATGCCCAAATGCTTCCTCCAAACGCCGACGTGTGTCATCCCAAAGACGGAAGTAGCGAGCCAAATCGATCCGGCCTTCCCCAGGCCGATAAGGAATAGGTAGTCCCCCACCAGCACTAATGGAACGCACCCCTGGGCCGACCTTTCGAGCTGCCGCTTCCATGGCCCCACATACCTGGGAAAGATGCTCGAAATCGCTGCCCGAGCCAATATGCATGTGAAGGCCGGCTACTTTCAAACCGTACCGTCCCGCCAGCTGTAAAGCCTCCGGGATAGCTTCATGCCAAATCCCATGTTTGGAGTGATCGCCACCGGTGTTCGTCTTCCGGCTATGGCCGTGGCCAAACCCGGGGTTGATCCGCAGGGTGATCTCCCGGCCCGGTGCCAGCCGACCATACTGCTCGATCATGTCGAGCGAACCACAATTGACATGTACCCCTCTTTCCACTACTAAAGCCAGTGTTGGCCGATCAAACACATCCGCACAAAAGACAATCGGGGGCGGATCACCGGTAGGACAATACCCGGCAGCCAACGCCCGATAGATCTCCCCGGCACTTACTGCATCCACCAATGCCCCTTCTTGTCGCACCAAAGCCAAAATGGCCAAATTAGAACATGCTTTCTGGGCATACCGCACCACATCAAACCGGCGAAGTTCGCCCAACCGCCGCCGAATTATTTCTCCGTCATACACATAAAGCGGGGTACCAAAACGTTCTACTAACTCGCGAACAGGGATCCCCCCAATCGTCTCACAGGTAAGTACTTCGTCGACCATCGTAACACACCTCGAAAAGGCCAGACTAACTCCGTCCATTTCCCACCCGCACTATTCTGGAAGTTGGTGCCGATCCCTGACAAGGGGGCAAAAAGACAGGAAGAATGGGAAATCCGAACTCCGTCACCCCTACCGGCTCAAAAAGTAAGAAGCTAAGAATTCCCCTGAGGCAAGGCAGGCAAAAAAGTTACCTCAAGAAGGCCCATTGCTGCTGCAACTTGGTGAGCCTTAACGTACTAAGACCGAACAGTTCCCTCCTACCCAATCCCCAAAGCCCGAAATACTTTGATCCTTCGCGGGAGAGCCTGCCCGGCTTCCAAAAAAACCAGGGGTTAGCCCGGGTCAAATAGGCAAAATAAAACTCGGCCTGTTTCCTCCGGAGGAGGGACAGACCGAGCTAAGAGTCGGTTCACATGGGGAACAAAATCGGTTAGCAGATAACCAAACACACTGGAGCTTTAACGGGCCGCCACGCTGCCGGCGTTTGCGTTGCCTCGTGCCCAGTAAGAAATCCCCGAAAAAGGAATACCCGTGGGAAGCTTTCCTCGTGCACCAAACAGCATTACCTGCCCAACGGGACAAGTTCAATGGTAATCTCGTTTGTCCCCGGTTTGACCTCCACCTCCTTTTCCTTTGGAACTAGGCCCAGGTATGGCGATTTTTCCGGCTGCTGCTCGTATGTCTCTGCTCCTCCGGTGGCCGGGATGTACGAAACCTCGTGTTTGCCGACGATGGCACCATCCCCCTGCCGAAACGTTGTAAGAACAAAGGTGCCATCACTTTGAATTTGGCCGGAGGCAGGCTTACCCTGCACGCCCTCTTTTGCCCCCTGTACAGCAACCGGCCGGAAATGGATGCTGCCGCTCGTCACAGGCTGCCCGTTAAAAATCACCTTCCCCTTAACCGGGGCTACCTTAAATTCTCCGGAAGATCCACCGCATCCTACGCTCGTTACAGCTAACAGTCCGAACAGCCCTAAGAACCCCAAAACTTTGGATATCACTTTTTTCATAGTCACTCATCCTCCTTCGAGAAAGTTCACAGCCAACCAGCTGGCCGGCAAAGACCGAACGGAGTTCAGGGGAGGCCCCACCCGGCGAACATCTCCTCACCCACTCATCCCGGCAAAGTATGACTATTGCGAATCTCAAAGGATAGGACCGGACTCCCTACGGACAAACCGTCCGCTGCCGGTCCTCCGGTCCGTGCCAACTTTATCGACCCCGAGGCAAGGATGCCTACCCCTCGAAACTAGCCTTCCACCAAGCTTGATCACGGAATCTGGACGGGATTGCCATCGTTGATAGAAGCTAACCGGGCGTACAGGGTGGTGTCGATCGTCTCCGAAAGGAAACGCACCGAGCCATCCCCAAACAGGAAGTTTGCCCCGCCCGGATGTTTGCTTCCGAAGGAAAAGTCAGACAGAGTCAAACCCGCCACCGGCGTGGTGTCCTTGCTGTTGATTACCGTGAAGGGACCTGCAACCCGAGCCCAAGACGAAATTCGCCATTGTCCGTTCCAGTTGTTATTTCCGCCGGCCCAAAGCGGGAAGACCCGGTCAATAATCGTCCGGGAAACATTAACCGACTCGGAAACTTCCCCGATGGCGATCACGTTGCTGGAACCATCTAGCAAGTCACGGAAAGAGGTAACATAGTGGAAGTTATTAGTCTGAGCTAACCGGAACATCCCATTCTGACCGGTTCCACCGGAGGGAGCTGACCAGCTCGGCCCACCTGAAATCAGTTGGTTATACCATGGTTCGTCGGAACCGAGGCAGCAGCAGTAATTCGACTTGCCGTAACCGTCATTATCCTCTTGCGGAAGGACATCGCTCGGACAAATGAACGTCGCGATGACCGTTTTGGCACCTTGGCCTCTGGCTCCGCTGGGGTTGCCGTGGTTATTCCGCACCTGGCACCACCAGTTGTAACTATCCGTATTCTGCACGGGATGCCCGGTGGGCAGGGAGGGCGAAACGCCTGGGATCTCTCGAATTGCGGCATGCACCCTGGTGTTATCCCCCCCGGGGATATATACCAATGCGGCCCCTCCGTCCATCAAAATTTGGTGTAAAGCTTGCTGTTCTAGGAAGGGCAGAATATACGCACCCCAGGCGTAGTTGTCGTTATCGTCGTCCGGTTGGCCGATCGGGAATACCTTGTACACATCGTGGAAGTTGTGGATGGCAAGGCCCAGCTGTTTCAGATTGTTTGTGCATTGACTCCGCCGTGCTGCCTCCCGTGCCGCTTGCACCGCCGGTAACAGCAGGGCGATCAAAATACCAATAATGGCAATCACCACCAGTAGCTCCACAAGGGTGAAGCCCCCGAAAAACCCACCACTGTGTTGCTTGCACTTGTTCATGTCCGCTTTCCTCCTTCTTTCCAAAATTCCCGGAAGCTTGACAACAAACCCTACACAAACCGCCAAACCCGACCGAAAACTGGCCCGCTAATGACAGCAGCACCGTGCCCGGCAAAGCATTCTCCACAAAACAACTAACACGGCGGGAAGCCAAGGGTTTCGCCGAAAATACCAGAGGGGACACCGAAGGCGGGATGAAATTTGACCTCCCGACAGGGTCGCACCTGCTTTACACTAGCTCTTTTACTCCAAGGTGTCAACCCCCGGCGTCTCTGATCAATCCCATACCGGCTGCCCGGTACCCTTCCCTTTCCTCAAGAAGCACTTTTTCGACATTAAGGGACGGTTTATGCTACCCACTGCCAGCATAACGGCTTTTCGGTCCCGGGCAGGAGATGCTCCCCGGCAGGAACGCACCCACCCTCTTGTAGAGCCCAGCACAGTACCTCTATCGAGCTAGCCCTCCTGACATCCGCCACCTAACCCCTTGCTAAGAACCCCACCGGAGAATCCGAGTTTCCTTTTCCGGCAGTTTGATCACCAATCAACTTTACTTTGGGCGGTGGGGAAAGATTCGGCGGGTTGGCTTGCTGGGCCGGCAACCCGAGGTTACAACTGTAGGCGACAATTTTCCCTTTTAACCAAGCAACCCCAGGGGTGGGCCTCCGCTGGAAGTTCCGATTTTCCCGGGGCCTAGCTATAGGTTGCGGAGTCTCAGCCGGATTTTGGATAGGAGTTTTCTGTGTAACTATCCCAGCTTTGACCCTTCTTAGCCGGAAGGAGTGTTGCCATGTGTCGTACATGTTCGGCGGCTAACGGCAAGATGATGGCTTGTTGTCCTGATTTGCGGGGGGGTGATTCGGCAAGTTTGTCCCGACGGGATTTTCTCGGGGTAACCGGTGCGGCAGGAGTTGGGGGACTGTTTCTCACGAAGATGAGTTTGGCTGGCCAGAGCAGCCTTCCTCAAGCTCCACCGCGAAAACCGCTGGTGGTCAAACCGATTCTCACCTATCGGCTTTACAGTCCGCAACACCAAAGAAGCTGGCGACCGTGGGGAGGCATCCACACCGAAGGGGACCTTCAACAGGAAATCCAAAGAATCCATCGCGAGTTAGAGCAACTGAAGAAAGATGCGGATTTCCCCTTAGAACTCCTCCCCTTGGCCGCGGTCAACAATGAAGCCGGGCTGGCCAACGACCCAGAGGTCCAGCGGGCCGAGGTGCTCCTCGTCTTTGCCTACGATGGCAATCCCAATGCCATTCGCGATCTACAAAAAGACACGATCTTCTTCGTAAGGCACGAGTCGGGGCCGGTATATCTGCATTATGAAATCATCATTCCGCGATTCCTTCGCCAGCACACCGATACCCGCCAGGTGCCCCACATCGACTACAGCGATGTGGTGGTGGACGACATGGGGGAGGTGCTGTGGCGGCTACGGTCCCTCTGCGGTCTTCGCAACGCGGTGGGAACGCGGATTATTGCCGTAGGTGGACCGGGGGCTTGGGCCCATCCCTTTAGCCGGGTAGAACCAGCCATCCGCGAAAAATGGCAGTTTGATATTCAAACCCTGACGTATGAAGAGCTAGGCCGACTGATCCGCGAGGCTCGCAATAACGAGCAAATGATGGCCCTAGCACGCCAGCGGACCGAAGAGTACCTCCGCTCGCCACACGTAAGTTTGGAGTGTGATCGCGGCTTTGTGGAGCGGGCCTTCCTTCTGGAACATTTGTTCCGGCAAGTGATGGAACAAGCAGGCTGCCGGGCCATTACGGTCCACGGATGCATGGGGACCATTATGCCCGTTTCGGAAACGACCGCCTGCCTGCCCTTGAGCACCCTGAACGACGACGGCTGGATGGCTTTCTGCGAGTCGGACTTCGTGGTCATTCCCGCGTGCATTTTGCTGGAAGGCATTAGCGGGAAGCCGATCTTCTTCTGCAATCCCACCTTCCCCCATCGGGGGATCATCACCCTGGCCCATTGCACCGCTCCGCGGAAGATGGACGGCAAAAATCCTGAACCCGTCAGGATCGTCACTCATTACGAGTCCGACTATGGAGCTGCCCCCAAGGTGGATATGCGACTGGGCCAGAAGCTCACCTGTGTTGTGCCCGACTTCTCTTCCGAGAAGTGGGTCGGTCTGACGGGCGAGGTCGCAGGCAATCCCTTCATGCCCATCTGCCGTTCGCAGATCGAGCTTCGCCACAATGTGCCCGATCTCCAACTTGCCGAGCGGATGCGGGGCTTCCACTGGGCTGTGGTCTATGGAGATTACACCCGGGAGGTCGGCTATGCCCTCCGGCGGCTAGGCATTCAATGGGATTTCCTTGGTTAAAAGCGAGGGAGCATCCCAGCTTTCACCGGCTGGACTGTCCCTTTGAAAACGGGGAGATTTCTTCAAGGAACATATGGCGGACGATAACTTCGGTCGGTCCGAGCAACCGCTTCACCTGCTCTATCTGGTGAGGCACGGGGAGAGTATCTACAATGCCGAAGGGCGGGTTCAAGGCCAAGAAGATGTGCCCCTTTCCGAACTTGGCCTGCGGCAAAGCGAGGCAGCTGCCGAGGCACTATCTGCCCTCCCAGTGGAACGGATTTACAGTAGCCCTTTGCGGCGGGCCCTCCAGACTGCCCAAGTGATCGCCGCCCGACTCGGTCTTCCTATCCTGCTTGAGGATCGGCTGAAGGAACTGCATGCGGGGATTTTCCAGGGGAAACTCCGCCGCGAATTACCCCAACTTTTCCCCGAAGAGTATGCCGCCTGGTCCTCAGGGGATCCTTATTACGTAATTCCCGGCGGCCAAAGCCGATTCCAGGTCCGCCAGCGGGGAGAAGCTGTCTTGCGGGAGATTGCCGAGCGGCATCGAGGGCACACCGTAGTGGTAGGCCATGGGGCCCTCTTTCGCTTTGCCTTGAGTGCCCTTGTCGGAGGCAACCACTCACCGGAGTTACCCCCACTTGTCAACGGCTCAATCACCCGGCTTGCCTACTGGGGTGAGGGCCGATTCGAACTCCTCAGCTACAACGAGCAGGACCATCTCCTAGCCTTGGGCCCAGTCTCCCCCGGAGATCTTTAAGGAGCCGGGAACCACTACCCTTGCTGAAATCCACCCGGCAGGGTTAACGGTTCATCCCGGTTAGTTCCAAAATATCCCGGTTAGTTCCAAAAATGGCCCTAAAGGAAAGTTCCCCGCAACTGCTCGTTGCAGCGGCTGCCTGCATTACTTCTTCCCGGTTATCCGGGGGATTGGATGAACCTCGCTTGGACCGAGACTCAGCCTCTTCGCGGCATTCTCCAGGGCTTTTCTCTTTTATTCGAACCCCTTTAAAATGTGGAGACTTCGGAAAGCCAGGTGGCACTCACGGGAAAAGGAGATTTCTAAGCTAAACATTCTGCCATAATCGGGTAATTTCTTTTGGGGTTTTTGGGCGGCTTGAACCGAAGTTTCCTAGCTTTCGGTTGCCGGACGCAGATTCGCTGGCAGTACCGCCCGACGGGGGAAATCACCCTCTCCCACTGGGCGGAAGCTTAACTGGCCCGATATTCCTGATGGAGTCTTCCAGCCAGGAAAGTAACTTCCAGCGAGGAAGTAAAAAGTAGGGGGAGTTTCACGAGTGTATCGCACACACACCTGTGGAGAGCTTCGGCTTGAACATGTAGGCCAGCGGGTCACCTTAGCCGGATGGGTGGATACCTACCGCGATCATGCCGGGGTGCTTTTTGTCGACCTTCGGGACCGGTACGGAAAAACTCAGGTGGTGTTTTCTCCGGAAGGTCCGCCGGAACTGATGGCCACGGCCAAGATGTTACGGCCGGAATTTGTCATCGCCGTTACCGGCACCGTCGTTCGCCGACCGGAAGGCACCGAAAACCCCAAGCTCCCCACCGGCCAAATCGAACTGCGGGCAGAGGAACTCCGTATCCTCAACCGCAGTCTTACTCCACCCTTTTATCCCTCTTCCCGAGATTTGCCGGGGGAGGAACTCCGACTGAAATACCGGTATCTGGATCTGCGTCGGCCGGAAATGCAGCGGAATCTCATCCTTCGCCACCGCATGATCAAAATCATTCGCGATTATTTTGACGAACTGGGATTTATCGAGGTGGAGACACCAATGCTGGGCAAAAGCACCCCAGAGGGGGCTCGCGACTACTTAGTCCCCAGCCGGGTGCATCCCGGATGCTTCTACGCGTTGCCGCAATCCCCTCAGCTCTATAAACAGATCCTCATGGTGGCGGGATTTGATCGGTACGTGCAAATTGCCCGCTGCTTCCGCGATGAAGACCTCCGGGCCGACCGTCAGCCGGAGTTTACCCAACTGGACTTGGAGATGTCGTTTGTGGAAGCGGATGATGTGATGGCAGTGATCGACGGTCTGATGGCCCGGCTGGCCAAAGAAATTCTTGGCCTGGAACTGTCTCTTCCCTTACCCCGCATGACTTATGACGAAGCGATGGAACGGTTCGGCCACGATGCTCCTGATCTCCGTTTCGGCATGGAACTGGTGGATCTTACGGAGCTTATGAGTGCTGGGTCGAGCGAACTGTTTCGGCAAGCAGTAGCCGGCGGTGCTTGTGTGCGGGCCTTAAACGCCCCAGGAGCTGCCGCCGTGCTCACCCGGAAGAATCTGGACGAACTGGTGGAGTTTGCCGTGCACGATTTTGGAGCCAAGGGACTTACCTGGACAAAGGTCGAGTCCGAATGGCAGCTTGTCGGTCCGGGAGCCCGGCACTTCGACGGAGGCATCCGCAACGCGGTGCTCGAACGTCTGGCCGCCAAGCCGGGTGATATCTTCTTTGTGGTGGCGGACCGGAAGGATGTGGCCGGCAAGGCTCTTTACGGCCTCCGCCGGCGACTGGGAGCCGAGCTTAAGCTCTATGACCCCTCCGTGATGCACTTTTCGTGGGTGGTGGAATTTCCCATGTTCGAATGGGATGAAGAGGAGGGCAGATGGACGGCCATGCACCATCCGTTCACTTCTCCCCGACCGCAGGATATTCCTTTGCTCGATACCAACCCCGCAGCTTGTCGGGCTCAGGCCTACGATTTGGTGATCAACGGTTATGAGGCCGGCGGGGGTACCATCCGGATCCACAACATGGAGCTTCAGCAGAAGGTCTTCTCCCTGTTGGGAATGGACGAGGAGACTGCCCGGCAACGGTTCGGCTTCCTCCTAGAAGCCCTTCAGTACGGAGCCCCACCCCACGGGGGTATCGCTTTAGGGGTGGATCGCTTGGTAATGCTCTTTGCCGGATTAGATAATATTCGCGATACGATCGCTTTTCCCAAGACGCAGCGGGCTGTCGATTTGATGACCGGGGCCCCCTCCCCAGTCGACCCCAAACAGCTGCGGGAGTTAGGAATCCGCTTGGCCTAAGGGCGGGTTCTTTGGGAAGAAGCCCCCGGGATTGAAAGTGGCCACCCCGGCAAAGCCATCGGTCGGGGCCGACTGCAGCTTTGCCGGAGCAAAAACGAGCCGCTTAGGGAGATCGGTTATGAATTATCTCTTCAGACAAAAATCATGGAAGCGACAGTTGGTAGTGCTGGGCCTTTTGGGAACAGCGGCGACTTTGCCGTTAGGTTGCGGCGGGACATCCCCACCTCCCCCGCCGGCTTCGCCGGGTGCCGGTCCGGTCACCCCGAGCCCTCAACCCCCTGTGCGTCAGGAACCTCCCGAGCCGGTTCAAATTCCCGAAACTCCTCCCTCTCCCCCAGTTGCCGTCACACCCACCATTCCCCAAGTTCTCCTTTCCGAATCCATGCGGAAGTCTTGTGTCGTTTGGATTGGGGATCTACTTCCCGGGGCTCGCCTTGTGGATCTTGATGGCCAACCCCGTACCATCCGCGAGTCCTTGGGTCCTCGGCTGACGGTTGTGCTGTTTTGGTCGGCCGGCCAGTCCCGGTTGGCACGTTTGGCCGCCCAAAATCTCCTTACCGATTTGCAGGAAGAGATCGCCAAGCCTTTCGCCTCCGACGGCCTTCAGGTCCTGGCAATCCATGTCGGTAATGACGATCCGGCTTTGAAAAAACTCGTGGCCGATGCCGGCATTACCTTTCCCGTGCTTGTGGATCGCAATCGGGCCTATTTCGCTTTGGTAGCCAGAGAGTACTTGCCTCGGATCTATCTACTCGATAGCCAAGGAAAAATCCTCTGGCTCGACTTGGCCTTCAGCGAACTTTCGGGCACAACCCGGGAGAATTTGCTCCAGGCGGTGCAGGCTGCTTTGGCCCTCACCCCACCCCTGCCCTCCAACCAGGGCTAATTTCTCCGCAGGGACTATACTGGAAAATTCGATTTCCAAGGGAATTTCCCCGGGTAATCCACCGAAAAGAACACCCTCTCCGAAATTCCCTGGCCTTTCCCTTCTTTCCGGTCCCTACCTTCCGGCAGATAGAGTTGCCAGCCTATTTCTTTGCCGGTTGCCGTGGCTACTCAGAGGGTTCCAGAAATTTGGCTTTTGGGTCCCAAGGTTTTGCTTTTGCAGACGATTTACCCCAACAGACCCACCTTCGGACCGGCCGGCCACTTTCGCCGAAAAGCCCGCTCGGGCATCTGTGTTCATAAGCCCGGCCATCACCCCGGGAAGGCACGGAGGAGCAAGGAGAACCCAAAAAGACCTGGTGGAATAGAGCAATTCCACCAAGCTTTCACCATAACTAACCGAATGGCCTTAGATCCGATCTGTGCTACCGCAACCACCAAGCGTGACTTGTGCAAATGTAATTACCGCGGAATGGGGTGAACTCTGCAACCGCTGGTTTTTCGACGAGTTATGGCAAATCTTCTCCATTCGGGCAAAGTGTTACAAAACTCGCCCAAATGGATGCAGTTTTCCGAGCAGATTTCCTGCAACCTCGGGGGCCAGGCGTTCTACCCCCGAGAAACCTCGGTGACCCGCTTTAGTCTGGGAAGGAGGTCACTGGATAACCCGGGCTTCGATGTTGGCGATCTGCCGATTGGTAAATTCGTCGGTGAGGAGGTACTCCTGATATAGGGCTTCGATCTGCCGGAGGTACCATTCCACAGAAGCCCGAGTCGTAGTCCGCGGAACTTCCTGCTGAGGTCGTTGGTCATCCCGAATGGGCGGCCGAACGCGAGTAGCCGGTGGTCGATAACTTGGATTAAAGACCATAAGAGGCAGTGTTTCTGCCGGCAGCAGGTGCCTCCACAAAAATGCCTGCATTCGATCCTCGGCAGGGACAGCCTCGCGAATGATTTCCACCTCACCCGCCTTGGCTTTGCCAACGATTCGAATGGGAACGGGTGTCTCCCACAACGCGAGAGTCGTTCGGAATTGCAAAGCCACCGAGTGCTGCCCCGGCTGAAGAGTAGCCCCCGGGCACTGCACACCTTCGGGAAGTCCCTCAGCCGAGAGGGTGATCGGTCCCGCAAATCCATCCTTGCGAATGGCAAACACCGTCACGGAGAAGGAACCTTTGCTAGGGATGCAGATCCGGGAGGGGATAACGCGAAGGGCAAAGTCGGGCCGAGGAGGACTTATCCGGAGGCGGTAGGCGAACTCCGGGCCGCCCTGTCGACGGGTATCGCCAATATGCACAAAGTACGTGCCATCAGCGGGCAATCGCACCATCAAGTACGAATCGGCATGATCCGTGTTCAGCCCCGAGGCAGCATCGTGATAGTCGTCGTTCAAGGCGATCACCTGTCCATCCGGGGTAGTCACTTTAAGGAAGCTGTCCACGGGTGAAGCCAACCTCCGGGCTAACACCTCAAGGACAACCACCTGGCCTGCGGAACCATCCAGGCGAAAGACATCCCAATCGCCCGGGCGATCAATCCGGCCATTGACAATCACCGGCAGGCTGACCGACTGGGCCTGTCCGGGTTGATCGTTCGGCTCTTGGTCGAACATTTCCGGCAGGGTATCCCGAGCCAGGGGCAAGGGATTGGAAAGCCAAGGACCGGCAGCGGCCCGGACTTCGTACACTCCCGGTTTTCCCTCCGGAGCCGGAGGAAGTTCTAACGAGGTGGCGGGTAGATTCCAGCCGGCCAACTCCACTTTTAAGGGCTGATCAGCAGGACCTCCTAAGGGGAAGATGTTGGTAAGGTACGGAATTTCGCCGATAGAGATTCGATAAACGAAGCTTTCGCGACCGCGGAAAAGGGCATCGTGAATGGTGAGGACATACTCGCCATCCTCCGGCACCTGGAAGAAAAGGACGGGGTCAGGACGGAAGCGGAAGTCATCGCAAAAGGCCACCTCGCGACCGGAGGCATCATGGATGTGAATGACTGCTTGGAGCCAACCTGGGACAGCATCGGCCACATAGGGAATAAGTTCCCGAGCTTGAACAACCACTACCAGGTTCTGCCCTTTCTTGGCGAAGAAGCGATACCGATTGAATTCCCCCGGAGCAATCTGCCCGTTCATTGTGCAAGGTATCGTGATGCGGACTTCTTCCTCCTCGGGAGGACGTTTCCGTTGGGCAAGATGTTCCCGGCCGAGAACCGGAAGCTGGGCAGTTTTCATCGGTTTCCGGCAGACCTCCGGCAGCTGACCGACAAAGAAAGGCAAGGGGTTGGAGATGCCCTGCTTGGTGAGGACACGAATCTCCCGTCGGCCAGGTGGGGCATCAGGGGCGATGGTCACCTCCGCAAAGATCAGCTCGGTATGGGCCCGAACGGCCGGGAAACGTTCGTCTTCGGCAAAGATATTTTGAATGCGACGGATGAGGTTCCGCCGGGCACGCTCGGCCAGCGGTAGCTCAGCATCGCCATTACCCAACGCATCGAACGGCTTGACCAAATCCGGGGGACCGATCACACCGGGGAATTCGTAAAAGGCCATCCGGTTAACCAGGCCCTCGTCCAAGGGGTGATCGGGCTTTTCCAGCTCCTTCAGTTGCTGGCGAAGGAGGTCGAGCTCCTGGTTACTATAAACGCGGTAGTAGTCGACCAACCGGGCGGAGACTCCTTCGCCGGAGATCATTAGCCCCGTGGGATTGGCCAATGCTTGTCCGCCCAAGCGGATCGGGAAGGTGGTTCCTTGCTGACCCCCGGCAGGATACACATAGCCGATGTACTGCCGCTGGCCCCACGCCACAGGGGTCACCAAAAGAAGGAGCACAACAGCGATAGGAACAGTTCTCACAGCACGCATCGGTGCTTCTCCAAGGAAAAAAACACTTTCCAAGGGCGGGGTGACCGCTTCACCCCGAGTTTCAGTAAGTTAACGTATGTCCGTGCCGGATCCACGGTTGCCCCCGCGGGGCAGACCTTTAGGCCCAAGTACCCGCAGGCAACCCAATGTGTATCAATGGCCCACTACCCGTTCGTCCCCTCATCCGGTCACCACCAAAGCAGGCAGAAGCAAGAAAGCATTTGCGGGGGCCTTATGAAAGCCCTCCAGCGGGCAGGGACACGGTTCAAAACGTTTTAGAGCAATCCTTCCCGTGTTAGAGCAATTCCTCCAGCATTCCGGCCGAGGGCATGCGTTCGCCTTCCGGATCGAGGACCCGGGCACCAAGCCCTTGCGGGTCAGGCAACTCGGCTTTAGGATCAATGCCGGCCAGGAGATAGAAGGTCCCCAAAAGATCGGCCGGGTAAACAGGCCGATCCTGGACCTTTTCCCCCTTCTCATCGGAGGCCCCGACAACCCGGCCACCTTTCAGTCCGCCCCCGGCCACGAGCACGGTGAACACATCGCCATAGTGATGGCGACCCCCATTCCAAGGAGGCTCCCAGGCAACCTTCGGCGTCCGACCGAATTCGCCTGTGCACCAGACCAAAGTACTATCCAGCAGCCGACGACGATGCAAATCCTCAAGAAGAGCGGCCAAGCCTTGGTCCAGCATGGGGCATTGCCGCTGCATGGTGGCAAAGTGGTTGGCGTGGGTATCCCAACCGCCGGGGAAGCTAATGGTGATATACGGGACACCGGCTTCCACCAACCGCCGAGCCACGAGACATTCTTGGCCGAAGGTGTTCCGGCCATAACGGTCGCGGACGTCCCGCGGTTCGTTATCGAGGTTGAACACCTCGCGACCTTCGCCAAGCACGAGCTGGTAGGCCCGTTCGCGGGCTTCCTCGATGGCGGCCATATCGGAGACGTGGCTCAGACCGGCCCCAAGGAGGTTGATTTGCTCGAGGAGTTGCCTTCGGGCCCGCTGCCGGTCGTCGCTAATCCCCCGGTTGACGATCCCTTGGACCTCGAACCGCTGGGCGTTGGGATCACCGCCGGTAGCAAACGGCTTATAAGCAGGGCCGAGGAAACCTTCCTCCGAGAACCGGCCTGCCGGCTGAAGCATCACAATATACGGGGGCAGCAGTCCGCGATACTCCTGCCGACGGAAATAGGTGAACACCGCTCCTACACTAGGATAGGACAGCTGCGTGCCCGGCTTGTGACCGGTCTGCATCAGGTAGGCGGCCGTTTCATGACCGTTGTTCCCGTGGGTCATGCTGCGGATAAGGGAGAACTTATCGGCCTGCTTGGCCAGTTCCGGGAAAAGCGAGCTTAGCTGGATGCTGTCGACGTTGGTCGGAATTACCCGATCAAACTGACCAAGGTAATCATACCCGGATCCCGGCTTGGGATCCCATGTGTCGTTATGGGACATGCCACCCCAAAGGAAAATTTGGATGACGGAGCGGATTTTGGGCTTGCCTTGGGCCTTCGCTTTGGCGGCCTCATCGCGGGCGGCCTTTTGTTCGGCCAACTCTTCCTCCGGCTTTTTCTGTGCCACGGCCGCATAAACCAGAGGCTGCAGTGAAGAAGCGGCGGCAAATATCCCAGCGGTGCCCACCACTCCCCGACGTACCACCTCCCTTCGGGTTAACCCTTCACGACGATCCTGGTTCGGCAACTGCTTCATGGTCAGGTCTCCTGCCGAGTGAAACCTCCGCAACACTCCCAACCCCGCAATCGACTACTTTCCCAACTCCTAGTGACGTAAGAGGAACTCGGGACTGTTGAGCAAGGCCCAAGCCACATCAAGCCACAAGTCCCGACCCTTCGCCACACCCAGCTTGCTGTACTCCTCGATCACCTGAAGCTCCCGCTCCGTGGGGTAGCGGGAGAGGATGGTCAGATAGAGGCGTTCGGCAATCTCTTTTGGCTGCCCGGAGGAAATAAGGCTAGCAAGTCTCGGCCCCGACTGAATCTTCGTGTGAATATGCACCGAATTGAGCATATGGAGCCACTGCAGGGGGCCAAGCTCGTTGACCCGCTCGCTTTCGAAGCCGGTGGCCCGGGCCGATCGGCCAAACAGGGTCAGGAAGGCATCCGTCACACTCCCGTCACCGATAGCTACAGCGGGCATCCCGCGAGGAATGTAGGTAAAAGGTTCGGGTACGGGACTTGTGTACAGGTCGTAACTCCCGGTGATATGGTTAACGGCATCGATCAAGACCTCGGCCTCAAGCCGCCGCAGAGGATAGCTGGCAAAGACGGCCCGAGCTTCCGGCGAGTCCACCCGCGGGATGGAGGAAAGCTGGTAAGTGGCCGAAGTGAAGATCAACCGCTTGATGTGCCTCAAGTCCCAACCGCTGGCCACCAGTTCCGATGCCAGGTAGTCCAAAAGCTCGGGGATACTCGGGGGGTTATCCTCCCGGATATCGTCTGGCTCGTGGATGATTCCCCGCCCCATGATCCAAGCCCAAGTCCGATTGACAATGGCCCGGGCAAACCAGGGGTTTTCCGGACGGATGAGCCAATCGGCAAATACCTCGCGAGGATCACGATCCGGAGGAATAACGGTGCGGGTACCGTCGGGGAAGACGGCCTCGATGGGACCGGGCTCTCGGAGAGGCTCTGGGAGATTTTGTGGGATCTGGTTGCTGACGGCCACCGAACCCGCCACCGAATCCACCCCGGGGGCCACATTTCCCGGAATTCCCGCGGATTTAAGGGGATCCCAAAAGACGATCTCTTCTTTCCATTCGCTGGTGGGTTTGTACCCGATTTGGGAGAAGAAGACGGCCAACTGCTCCCGGCGTTCCGGCGGCCATTGTTCAATCCGAGTGCCCATCAAAGTTAGGGCCACCGCCGAGGCAATCCCCATGGGAGAACGATCTTGGACCGCCCGATAGAAGTTGACTGCTCCCACCCGGAAGTTGCTGCCGCTTGAGGTCAACAGCTCCCGAGCAAACTGGTCGTAGGGCTTGTTGCGGGCAAGGGACTCCCAAACCCAGCGGTGATAAGCCTGAGCCCCGTTCGGCCAGACTTTCACCGGGAATTCGGCCTTAATGCGGAGGACGTCGGCCCACTTCATGGACCAGTAATCAAAATGGGCCGGCTGATCTAGGAGCCGATCGACCAACGCTACGCGTTTGTTAGGATTGGAATCCCCGAGAAAAGCCACTACTTCCTCCGCCGGCGGTAACTTGCCGGTGATATCCAGATATACCCGGCGAATGAAAACGGCATCGGAACAAAGAACGGGCTGAATCCCCAAACTCTGCAAGCGGGCGAAGACGATCTCATCGATTTTGTTCAGCGGTTTGGCCGGCTCGGGACTTTCGAAGATAGTAGGTAAGATCTTGGCCGCCCGAACCTGGTAGAACTTGCGTTTGGCTTGTTCGGCTAGGGCCCGTTTTTCGTCGGCAATCCGTTTGGCCTCGAGGTAAGCAGCTCGGGCCTGTTCGGCCTGAAGACGGAGGGCTTCCGCAGCGGCTTCCGCCTCCTTAGCAGCCTGCTCTTCGGCCTCGAGGTTCTGTTTGGCTGCCTCGATCCGGTTCTTGAGATTCTGGAGATTTTCCTCAGCCGTTTTCTTTTGGGCCTCGGCCCGGGCAAGAGTCTGGGCGGCAGAGTTGGCCTGCATCGTTACCTGTTCCAGCTTTTGCTGAACAGGATTAAGAGCATTCCGGGCCTCAAGGGCCGCCTTGCGTTTGGCCTCGGCCTCTGCCTCGGCTTGGCGGAAAGCAGCATCAAGAGCCAAGATCTCTTTGGCAACGTCCTCGGCTGCTGCCAAAGCAGCCTGGGCTGAAGCCACCTGATTTTTTGCCTGGGCCAGAGCTTCCTCCGCCGAGCGGTGTTCGGCCTGGGCGGCTGCCAAGCGTTCGGTGGCCGCTTTTAGCTGGGCTTCTGCCTGCTGGAAAGCCTGCTGGGCCTGAGCATGGGCAACTTTGGCCTGCTCGGCGGCCTGGCGTTTGGTCTGGGCTTCGGAGGCCGCGGCCTGTTTGGCCTCATCCGAAAGGTTCGGATCTTCAGCCGCCTGCTTGGCCTTGGCCTCGGCTTCTTGAGCGGCTTTTTCTGCCTCCTCCATGGCCGTCACCGCCGCGGCCAACGTCGTCTTAGCTTTCTCCAAGGCCTCCTGAGCAGCCTGATGCTGGGCTTTGGCCTCGGCTAACTTCTTGGCCGACCCTTCAACTTTTGCCTCCGCTTCTTGTTGCACCTTCTGGGCTTTTTCCAGGGCGGCGGCAGCATCGGCAACTGCCTTTCGTTTGGCAGCCCATTCCTCCACGACCCGCCGTTTTTGCTCGGCCCAACGTTGAACTTCCTGAACGGCTTGCTCGCCTGATTGGACCGCAGCCATTGCCGAACTCACTTGATCCCGAAGGGGAGCCAAGGCATCCTCGAAAGGTTTTTTCTCTGCAACGGCTGCTGCTAATTGCTGATTTGCGGCGGCAAGCTGAGCCTGGGCCTGCCGAACGGCCATCTGGGCAGCCGCCACTGCAGCTTGAGCCTCCTCTGCGGCTTTGCGTTTGGCGGCCGCTTCCTCCACTGCTTGATTCCGCTCCGCTTCCCCGGCGTTGGGATCCTCCGCAAGCTGTTTCGCTCGAGCCTCCGCTTCCTCGGCTGCTTTCTTGGCCTGTTCCAAAGCGGAAGTGAGGGCAGTAAGTTTTTCCTGAGCGGCAGCCAAGGCTGCCTCGGCCTCCTGTTTGACTTTCTCGGCGGCACTCACCTTGGCGGCAACCGGGGCAAGCTGACTTTCCAGCAGAGCCTGCCGATCACGAAGACGAGCCAATGCCAACCGGGCAACTTCCAGTTGGCTTCGCAAGGTGCGGAGGCGGGCTTCGACAAGCTCCAACTCAATTTCCGGCCGTTGGGCGGCCTCGCGGGCGGCCTTGGCCGCCAGCTCCGCCTGTTGGGCGGCAAGTTCCGCAGCTTCGTAGGCCTGACGCAAGGGGGTAGCGGCAGCCCGAGCTTCTTCTAACTCTTTGTCCACCTTGGCCTTTGCTGCGGCAGCATCTTCGACAGCTTTGATAGCAGCGGCAAGATCGGCCTCGGCCCGCTGCAAAAGCTGCTGACCTTTCTCGCCCGCATAATCGCGACTTTCATCGGCCTGCCGCCGCTTTGCCAATGCTTGCTGGCGGGCGGTGCCATACTCGTTCTCGGCTTTCCGCATCGCCTCGCGAAGAGGTCCGAGGGCTTGCTCGGCCTCCCGAGCCGCTTTTTCCGCTGCCTCGTACTCCGCACGAGCAACCGCCTCGGGATCTCCCCCGGCTTCCTGACCGGCGAAGGAGCTTCCACCAACACTCACCCAGCATGCCAACGCCAAACCTAAGATAAGCTCAATCGCCGCGGAGTTTCGTTTCATGACTTGTTGCCTTTGACCCATGGCGGGGCTTCTCGATGGGAAATTTCCAGCAACCAGGACAGAATGCAAATTCCAAACTCGACTTTCAGCGAACTTTCCTTAAACAGCACACAAAGTTCCCATAAATTGGGAAAACCCCAGGTCAGTCCAACCTTAGAAAGAATCTGCTCGGCCAGGCACCAACGCTCTCAAGGCTGGGGATTGACAAATGCCAGCGAATCGGATGTTCAGCAGCTTTTAACACAGCCTTAAACCCAGGGAATGGGGCCGGGGACCGGTCCCCTCGATATTTGCCGAGATTGCAGGCAGGAACAAATTTTCACAGGTAGGGTTCCGAAGCAACTCGGGTGGGTTTCCTCTTAAGGATTTTTTTGGGTAGGTGAGTCCGCGGGCTACCTCCCGCCAAGCTCAAGTCGGTCTTTGGAGGCCTTTTTCTCGGCAGGTCCATTTCTTCTTTTGTAATTTTCCCCCGGGGAAGACCTAGATGCAACATAAAAAAGCCCTGTACATTTTCCCTGGGTCCCTGCCCTCCGGAATCAGAGGCCAACTACCGCTGATTCCTCCACAAGAATAACCCGGGGATCCTCAAGAATAACCGGGGAGTCCTCAGCGAAAGTTTTAGGCGATCCTCAACAAAGGTTTTGTCCGAGGAAACTCTTTCTTCCTAAGTTTTATCTGATCAAACTCCTTCTTCGCGGCACGTCAGTCAAATCCGCTCCGGACCTTTTGAAGGTTTTTATCGAAGGCTGGTATCATTTGCCCCTGAGGTAGGCCCAGCAACTACCTGCCTCGTCACCCGAGTGAAACCTCCGACTCCGAAAGCACTTTAGGAGGCTCTGAATAATTCCACCGGGAATGTAGTTAACTTCCTTAAACCACAAAATGTGGCCAAGGTGAGCGGGAAAATATCCACACCTTGACACGCAGTCTCTCACGCCAGGAATTATTGAAAGTTTCCTTTAGTCCATCCTCACGCTTAGTCCATGCCCGAGCGGGATTTCCGGAACAGCCAGATTTTTCGAAAAACTGCAGCCAAAAACTAGCGGTTCACAATCCTGGGGTGCCAAATCTGAGCAAGATTCTCCCACGACCCCCTCTGTCTGGGGAAAATTCCTAGTATTGGCACCACGTATGTGGTGGCAGTTCAACTTCCTCCCGCTTTATTCCCCGGCGGCCCATGTTCCCAAATCAAATTCCCTTGAATTTTCCACCATGCCTAACCCTCCCTCTTTGGGGGCAGAAATAACCCTAGTCAACACCCTAAAGGAGAGTACACTAAAAAAGCTCTGTGATTTCCTGCGGTGTTGCCCTGGCTTGCTCCCGACTGTGCGGGCTTGGGAAAAGATTACAGTCAGGGAAATTTGGCATGCAGGTTCCTGGGGTTTAATTTTGCGGGGAATGACCGTCGATGAATCACTTACCGAGTTCGGACGGCAGAAAGTCTCGGGTTTGTGCCCCCAAAAGCCGACGAAATCGGCCTCAGAGATCTAAGCGAGTCCTTCGCCAGAAAAGATCACCTATGATTAACGGCCACTCGCAGGCAGAGCTTTTGGCCCAAATTGAATCTCGCTACGAGGAATTGCTTGAAGGCCTTTGTGAACTAGAGGATCGGGTCTCGACCACTTTAGAAGTGATAACCCGTCGCCGCCCCACAAGCGGGGTACAAACCGGGGATGGTGGTGAAACATCTTGCCCAGAAGAGATCGCAGTCTCAGGCGTTGGTTTTGCCGGCTGAGGCCTTTTCCCTCCGGAAGGGATAATTGCGGTAGTAACCCCCGGAGTGTGGGGCTGGACCGGTCCTGGCTAAATGAAAACTCTCTAGGCCCTAAATCTTTGAAACCCCACCTAATTGAGCAGCATCGGTAGGAGGAAGCTTCGCCAAACAGGGCGGAAGGGGAGGTTTGATCCCTGAAACGGCCAACGTGCCGGGGTTTAGCTTGGTCCCGGGGGTGTTGCCCCGCCTTCCTTCCAACGGTCTGCTGTAAAGCCCCAAATACTTTATCCAGCCGATGCCCACGTGCAGATTTGACTGCTAAACCCTGGTCGGTCTTTTCCCTTTTTAACCCCCTTACCTCTTATATTTTCCCACTTTCCAACGGCAAGTTTATGCTGTCCAGATTACCCATTCCCTAGCATTCGGACATATTGTTCACGCATCCTAACTTGTCGCTCCCTCTCTGGGGATTGCCGCAAATTAGCCCGGGCTGTCCAACCGCCGAAAAGTCGCTCATTGCCAGCTGGGAGCATCCTCGCCTCTCTTGAAGTTTGAACGGAACCGCTCCACAATCCGGGATGTGCCCCCCATCAAGAACCACAATATTTGGCCAAAGAAAAGGAGAAACTCTCGACACACTGGCCCCGTACCGCTGGAATTTCAAGTAATTCGAGGGTTTTTCGGACTGGGTCGACCTCCCTCCGGTTTCATCCAAAGGTTTGCGACGAGTCGACGTTTGGCCCACGGGGGAACCCCCAGCCCGGAAGTTTGGCCCAAGATCACCGGTATTGCAAGAATCCGAGATCACCTGTATTCCAAGGACAAGTCACTCGCCACCTGCTCGCGAATGTTCAGTGCTATCATGACCAGTATCAACTTCATCCCTTCCGGACTCACTTCGGGTTTTAATGCTGTACTCTAGTGCTGGAATGCCATATCCACTTGCCTGCTGATCAAGACCCCTTATTGTGGAGAAGTTCGGTCGTCTCATGGACTGACCCCGCAGGCTGCACGCGGAAAGCTTCACCCCCAGGACCGAGCCAAAGTTTTAAACCTGTTTCGGACACACGGAGAAATATTGGACATATCCGAAACATGGGGAACAGGGATTGGAGATTTTCGCCACCGAAATTTTCGGGGATAAGCCCAAACTCCCCAGCTTAAGGTTCATCTTGCCCCCTCGGAAGCTAGCCGTTACGATGACGACAGAAAAGGCAAGTAATCCGGACAAATTTGGTCGGGTTTTTCGGGAGAAGAATTTCCGATCGAGGTGTGAACTTCCGAGGAAAAGAATTTCCGATCAAAGTGTGAACTTCCCATGTGTGCTCCCGACAGGTTTGGCTGGTGCCGCGGCGGGGGAAGCCCCACTTGGTCGACCTTTTGGAGTTACCAGCTTTTTCATTCCCGGCTGATCTGGCCCAACGATTGATAAAGGGAACCAATCTGGCCCAACAATTGATAAAAGGGAACAAAACTCCTGGGCTTGGAGTTGGATGGGGTTGGGAACGGAAGAATCAATGCAGAAAGTGGGATCTCCCCACTGCGATGCCCGGTCTTAAAGCTTCCGAGTTTGCCTTGTGACGTAATGGAATCTTTTGAGTGAAAAAGGTCTCCGACGATGGGTACTTTCTCCAGACGGAGTATTCTCGGCTTTGCTCTTGCGATTGCCATTTCGATTTCGGTGGTAGCACCTCCCTTAGGCGAGGTGGCCAAGGGGGAACCCACAGCCCCCACAGCTCGAGACCGCTATATCACGATGGAGCTTTTGCGGCTGCTGAGTCGAGAACATATCTCTCGACGGCCGTTTGATAACGAGCTAGCCTCTCGAGCCGTAGATCTTTTCCTGCAAATGCTTGATCCCTGGAAGCTTTACTTTTACGAAAAGGATGTTCAAACCTTCCGGGAGGTGGCACCCCGACTGCCCGAAGCATTGGCTCGGGGTGATCTTGCGTTCCCCTACCAGGTTTATCGAGTGATGATTGCCCGGGTAGACGAGCGGGCTGCCCTCGCGGAACAACTATTGCAGATAGAGCACGATTTTACAGTCGACGAAGAAATGATCCGGGACCGCAAGGCCCAGACTTATCCACGCAATGAGGAAGAAGCCAGAGAACGATGGCGGCAGCGGGTTAAGTATGAACTTCTCACCCTGAAGGCCGAGGGTACCGAAGGGGAGGCGGCCCGAGAGAAGCTCTCCCGCCGATACCGGACTTTCGCCAAACGGATGCATCAGATGGATGATGAAGAACTGCTGGAGATGTTTCTCACAGCGGTCTGCAATGCCTATGATCCCCACTCCAGCTATATGTCGCCAAGCACTCTCGAAAACTTCGAGATCACCATGCGGTTAAATTTGGAGGGAATCGGGGCCTCCCTGCAATGGGAAGACGGCTACACAGTAGTGCGGGAGTTGGTCCCGGGGGGAGCGGCGGCTCGCGACGGCCGGCTTAAGCTGGGCGATCGCATCATCGGTGTCGGCCAGGGACTTACCGGCGAGATCGAAGATGTCGTGGACATGCGTTTAACCGATGTGGTGAAACGCATTCGGGGGCCAAAAGGTACCATCGTCCGCTTGAAGGTCGTCAGCCCGGATAATCCCGAGCCCCGCATCATCGAAATCACCCGCGATCGAATCGAGCTGCGTGAGGGGGAGGCCCAGGCAGAGATCTTCGAGGTGGGACAAAGACCCGATGGTCGACCTTTCCGAATCGGTTTAATTGATTTGCCGAGTTTTTACATGGATATGGAAGGGGCCCGGCAAGGAATTCCCGATTACAAAAGTACCACTCGCGATGTCGCCCGGATTCTCATGGACTTTAATAACGCTGGGGTCGACGCGGTGGTGCTCGATCTACGGCGAAATGGGGGAGGATCACTCCAGGAGGCTTTGGCTCTTACGGGTTTATTTATCGAGGAGGGGCCGCTCCTCCAGGTAAAAGATGCTGCAGGGCGGGTCCAACCGTATTATGACACCGACGGCCGGGCCCTTTGGAAAGGTCCCCTAGTTGTGGTCGTCAGTAAGTTCAGTGCCAGTGCCAGCGAGATCTTGGCCGGTGCCGTCCAGGATTATCGCCGGGGACTTGTGGTGGGAGATCCCGCCACTCACGGGAAAGGCACGGTGCAATCGCTGGTGGAGCTGGGCCAACTGATCTCCCCCCTTCTGCCCCTCAAAATGGGGGCGGCGAAGATTACCGTGCAAAAATTCTATCGGCCAAGTGGAGACAGTACTCAAAATCGGGGTGTGGAATCGGACATTCGCCTCCCATCCCTTACCGCCCATCTGGATGTTGCAGAATCGGACCTCGAATATGCCCTTGAGTTCGACCGGGTTCCACCGCTTGAATTCCGGCAATATGACATGGTAAATCCCGCCATCATTGCCGAACTTGCCCGGCGGAGTGCGGAGCGGGTTAAAAACTCACCGGAATTCCAGCGGGATATGCAGCGGATCGAGAGATACCTGGAGCGGAAGGCCCAGAAGAAAATTAGTTTGAACGAAGAAAAGTTCATGGCTGAGCGGCGGCAATTAGATGCAGAAAAGGAAGAGGAAGACCTCCTCCAGTCGATGGAGGAAACTCACCGCCGGAAAATCAAACGGGATCACTATCTGAATGAGGTGCTGAATATCACGGCCGACTATCTCACAATCCGACTCCTCGCTCAACGGTTTTAGCCAGTCGGGCAGAACTTACCGTTCCTCTGGGGAAAATCTCTGGGGGCTTTCGGCCTTTTAACCGCCGAGTCTCCCCCAGGGTGGCATTCCCCATCCCGATTTTGAGCCGGATGGTCTGGAGTTCCGATACGAAGGAAGAGTTGGCCCCGACCAGGAGGTCACTCCCGACCGGCAATCCCGTGATTCTCTCTCCTTGAACTCCATGTACTTCGGGGGGTCGGGAATTCTGCATCGGGGAGGTCCTTCCGGCGGCCTTCAATCGGACTGCAGCATAAGGGAAGCTATCCCGATTGGCACCGCACTTGGCAGTTAATCGCAGGTGTCCAGAGAGGTGACTAGTTGTTGGAGGAAAAGGAGGGCCTTTCGGCCCGCTTCGTCCGGCCGGTCCATGTACGGGTAAAGTTCCACAGTGATCCATCCCGGATATCCCGTGCGATGGATCGCTTCCAGGACACTCCGCAGGTCGATTGCCCCTTCCCCCGGAACCAAGTGCTGATGGCTCCGGTCCGCAGGAATATCCTCGATATGGTAATGCCGAGTGTGGCTTGCAAGCTCAGGGATCCACCGCACCAGATCTTCCCCCACGCAAAAAGCATGGCCAATGTCCAGATTGAGCCCGAGAAACGGACTTCCTATCCGGTCGGCCAACTGCAGGTACTCCTCAAACCGCTCGATGAGGAGGCCGGGTTCCGGCTCGATGAGCAAATGTACCTCGAGTTTTTCGGCCAGCTCCACGCAGGGCATTAGCTCGTCATAAAAGATTTGCAGGGCCTGCTGACGAGTCATCCCCGAGGGCAATGGACCGCCGGGCTCAGTCTGCACATTGGGGGCCCCAAGTTCGTGGGCAAGTTGGAGCACCCGGCGGGTATGTTCCCGCCGAAGGGCCCTTAATTCCGCGGCCGGCTCAATCCAGGAAGGATGCCAGTACGGATGACGCGGATCCCCCACCGCCCGCATCATAAAGCCGTTTATGTTGGCAATCTGCAGACCGGTAACCTCCAAGGTCCGACGGATAAGCCGAATTGTCTCCGGTAGCAACCCCACAGGCCAGACATGAGGAACATCCGCTAACAACTCCACCCCTTGATAACCAAGGCGATGGATCCGGTGCAAAGCCTCTTCCACCGAGTAGTTCATGTACGCATTGCTGCTAAAAGCAAAGCGAAAGGGCACTATTCTTCCTCCCGGCTTTTACGACCTTTTCCCAGGTAACGATACCTCACGGAACGTAGATACCAGCTTAGTCAATAATCTTTCGCTGCGAGACTTTCTTCGAATCAGGAAAACGGCTCCGGTTGAGCGGTGCGGGGTGTTTTTTGCAACTTTTTGCCGGGCTTTACAGCACCGTCGTAAGTTGGACGTTGTGGTAAAGCAGAAACTGGGAAAAAATGAATTAGCCGTAACTTTATGTGGCTACAAAAGTTAAGGCACGTCCGGTTTCCGTGAATTTTCTGTCATTCAATGCGAACCCAGCACGGCTGTCCTACCCAGAAACCTCAAAAAGCAGGGCTAGCAAGTTCAAACCGGCGTAGTGGTAGTAATTCGAAGACAGTCTCCAACTGGCTATCTCCCTCGTTGAACATGCTCCTGAAAAAACCTTCTTCGGAAGAGGATTTTTTCCCGGGAAATAACTTTCCGCCCGGATAACTGCCCTCTTCCCCATCTATAACACTTTACCCAAATGAAATTGCAATTGACGGTTTTCAGGGGATTTTGGTAGTATTTGGGCGGGGACTAAGGCTCCAATGTACTTCTTGGTCCCTCACAAGGGCCTTACCACTCGGACCCTGATGCCTCAGCAAGTCTAGGAGAGCTTCCACATGAAATTTGATAGGGTGGTGTCCGCCCTCCTGGTGACCTATGGGCACCTGCAGTTGCTGGCGGACGAAATTTCCCAGACCACGCAGCGAATTTCCGAGCTTCGCGGTCATGTGGGTCGAAATGACAGGCGACTGCGGACCCTGGAAACCCGACTGGCTTCCCTAAAGAGGCGGGCAGCTTCGATCCAGCAACAATTCGCCTTGACCGAGGAAATGGCCCTCCCGCTCCTCAAGTCCTATCAGAGTCTCACGGGCACCCCTTCCCCTATGAAAGCCCTCTTATTAGAGTCCGCCGCCCCAGACTCCCAGCCGAAGACCGGGGCATCCAGGGGATAGTCAGACCCGGCCCTCACAAACCTGGGATTATTTCTGGCAAGACCCAAAAAAGTTCCCGGGGCTCTCCGGTTGGGGGCCAGAGGATTCTTTGCCTTTGGCAGGCCGACCGGCAAATGTTTTTACTCGGCTTTTCGCACACAAAGGGTCCAATGCCGATCGCTTGAAAGGTACACGGCTTCGCGGGGAATGCCTAAGTCTTCGGCCAAAGTGCGGACTTCCTCCACAGTAAGCGAAGCCCGAAAGGAATCGGCAAACATTTGCTGCTGCCGGGGGTCGGCTCCCGGAGCATACTGAGCCACGAGAGCATGAATGGTTGCTTCATCTTCCGGCCGAAACAAATCTCGGAGGAAAACAAGCCCGCCGGGAGCAGTAATTCGCCATGCCTCACGAAGGGCAAGCTCCGGCTCCGGCAAATGATGAAGCAAACTGTTGGAGACAACCGTCCGGAACCGGCCGGTGGGCAACGGCAAGCACTTGGCATCGGCTCGACAAGGTACAATTCGCCCGGACAGACCGGCCTCCTCCACATGAGTCCATCCCACCCGTAGCATCCACCAGGCTAAGTCCACCGCAAGCACTTGGCACCCCGGAAATCTTTGGCACAAAAGCACGGGGATTTGCAAGGTGCCTGCCCCCAAATCCACGATCCATCCCGGATCCGGTCCTGCTGCCAGGAGGTCCTCCACAAAAGCCCGATTGGCAAGCGAATGATCCATCGTGTCGTAGGCGATGGCCTCCTCGGGAGTATCCATCGCCTCGACTTCCAGTACCCGGGGCAAAGCCACGACTTTTCCCCTCTTGCCGCTAGATTCTTCGAGAACCCCCCGCAGCGGGGTGTGTCAGCTACGACAGCTTGGAATTATTGGCAGGTCCTGGAGCGGACGAAATTCCCCACTCCTACAGCTCGCACTTGGAGTTGGGGATCCGCGGTCAACGGCAGGCGGACGGGCTGTCCTCGCTCCGCGGAGAGATAGATGGCCAAGATTGCCTCCACCGCCCGGCGGCCTTCATAACCGTCGATGAGGGGTTTTCGGCCTGTGCGGATGGCTTCCAGCACGTCGGCAAATTGTCGGGCATGACCGTGATGGCCAATGGCTGCCGGATCGGCGGGCCCGCCGGGACCGCCTTTTCCCTCGGCCCTCTTCCCCCCGCGTTTCTCCCTCCCCCGGGTCGGGTTCGCCAACTCCCAGCAGCTCA
>Ga0071330_1044773_pt1 | contig 28370 bp, 28 predicted proteins | sample GBScel77sediment_FD_63802 | JGI IMG/M metagenome (GOLD analysis project Ga0071330, IMG submission 63802) | Hot spring sediment microbial communities from Great Boiling Spring, Nevada - Cellulolytic enrichment Sediment 77C v2 (version 2) | ecosystem: Environmental > Aquatic > Thermal springs >...
ATAAAAATAAATAATTACTTAACTGTTGATGTTCCGAAAAGTGAGTGATAAAGCGATAAGTTTTAAACCCTGAAAATTCAGAATAATATTATGAAAGCTCCCTACAAAAGGGAGTATAAGCAAAGCAGCAGTAGAGGTAAAGACTACATAATAAGATGTGATGGATGTGGAAGAAAAGTCCCCCGATTTAAAACCTTCGTGAATTATGAGGGTTTCAGACTTGATCCCGAGCTTACAAGAATGATTGGTAGGAAAAACATCCATACATTCACGTTAAAAAAGCATTACTGCCCTAAATGTGCGAGAAGTCTCGGTATTGTTCAGCCCGGAAAACTTGGAAAAAGAAGAAAGACTTAGAGCTCAAAACTCTCTCCCGGCTTAAGAATGACAACCTTGGTTCTAGTTTTTTCTTCCACTTTTTTCTTAAATATCTCTGGATTCGTTTCAATCACTGGGAAAGTGTTGTAATGCATGGGAATAGCATACTTAGGTCTAACGAATTCCACGGCTTTAACAGCCTCATCAATACCCATTGTATACCAACCGCCAATAGGGACAAGCATTACGTCTGGTTTGTACAGCTCCCCAATCAGTTGCATGTCCATGAATACATCAGTGTCCCCGCAGTGATATACTTTGACGCCGTCCATTTCCACTACGAATCCAACGGGATTTCCCGCTGAAATTATCTCCCCATTTTCCTCAACGTCAGCGGAGTGGAATGCCTTAACCATGGTCACCTTAACATCAGAGACCTTTGCTGTTCCTCCGATGTTCATTCCAACTGCTTCAACACCTTTTGCGGCCAATATTCTTGAAAGCTCATGGATTGCAACAATTGGACAGTCGTTGTTTTTTGCGATCTCAACGGCATCTCCCAGATGATCTCCATGTCCATGGGTGACTAAAATAAGATCTGTCTTCACGTCGGAGGGCTTTACTGGAGCCATTGGATTTCCGACGAGAAACGGATCGATCAGAACTTTCTTGCTTCCCTCCAAAAGAAAAGCCGCGTGACCAAACCATGTTATTTTCATTTTTCCCACCCCCGTCATAAATAGAAGTAAAAGCTTTAAAACATTTTAGATTCCATGGTAGAGTATCTTCACAATCTCCTCCGGTAGGTTCTCCTCCTTAATCCTAGCTTCAACATCTCCAGCGTCGAAATCGACTTCAACTCCTACCACCTTTCCGTAAGTAGTTTCAGCTATGAATGGCTTTCTAGATCCAACGATTATCATCTCGTATTTGAACGGTGCTGTAAACTTCTCGTAGTAAGATGTTGCCATTTCGGGAAGAGCCGCATGCTAAGAAAACTTCGTTATCTCCGAATACCCAGATAGTATCTTTTTAACTTTTTCTACTCCAAACTCAAGAAGCTCCTTAGCTCTTTTCTCATTTTTTGCTTCCGCAAATATCCTCGCTATTGGCTCGGTTCCTGAGGGTCTTATTAAGAGCCATCCGTCTTCAAAATCTATTCTGGCACCGTCCGTGAAATTGGCATTTTCGAATTCGGATCTTAGACCTTCTAAAAGCTTCTTCTTATCCCTACACTCGACTTTTGTTTTGAACATGTGGTATTTCGGAATATCTTTCACTAGCTCCGATAATGGTTTGTTTTCGATTGCCATGAGCTCAAGGATCTTGGCCATACTCATCCCACCATCTCTCGCCAAGAGATGTTCGGGGAATATTAACCCACCGTTTCCTTCTCCTCCGAAAACCGCATTGGTCTCCATCATAACTTTGGCAACCACGGGAGATCCAACAGCTGTGTAGATCACTTTGCCTCCCGCCTCCACAACCACATCTTCTACACACTTCGATGAGCTCACTGGAGTTACCACAATTCCCCCACCGTTCTTTTCCACATAATGTTTAGCCATTAGAGCAAGGATTACATCTTCGCTAACGAAGTTCCCTTTTTCGTCCACAAATGTTGCTCTGTCCGCATCACCATCATGAGCTACTCCCAAATTAGCTTTAACTGATTTAACGACCTCTTTGAGCTCCCAGATATTTTCCTCCACCGGCTCCGATTGCCTTGCGGGAAATCTCCCGTCTGGATAGCAGTTTATGCTGAAAGTTTTGCAATTAAGCTCCTTTAGAATGAAGGGACTTGTGAATGTTGCTGCACCGTTTCCACAATCCAAAACAACTTTGAACTCTTTATCCGCAATGGCGGAAACATCAACTTTCCTAATAACTCCCTCAATATAGATCCTGTTCGCATCGTCCTCATAAACACGACCCACACCATTCCAATGGGCTTTCTTGAATAGCTTACTCATTAAAACCCGCTCAGCTTCAGCGTCTTGTTCCCAAGTGAATTCGGTTCCGTCATTGTTCACGAATTTGATTCCGTTATACTCCCTCGGATTGTGACTTGCAGTTATAATAACGCCAGCATTCGCTTTGGATTCTTTCACATAATACTGAAGAGAGGGGGTCGGAGTAATACCAACATCAACAACATCTCCACCCGCTGACAGAATTCCGGCAATAATAGCTGATTTGAACATGGGTGATGATAGTCTCGTATCCATTCCTACGGCGATTAAACCCTCCCTTAAAGAGGCTATTGTCTTTCCCAAATCAAGGGCAAGCTCTACTGTGAGTTCTTCGTTGGCAATCCCTCTAACTCCATTTGTTCCGAAAAGTTTTCTCTCCATGATTGATATTTCCCGAATGATGTAGATTACGTTTTCGATTGGGTCAATTCGAAAGAACTTCTGAGGGATATCCATTCCAAAATCTCCCGGTCCTTCTCTTTAGATATGAATGCCACTACAACAGTTAAGTGTATATTCATAAAGTGAGGATAATATTATAATGTCTAACAAGATTAGAGAATTATTCTCAATCTTGGGAGGAGACAAAGTCTTCACGGATCCCTTTGATCTAATCTCCCACAGCACTGATCCAGGGGGGATCAGGGGACACGTTGATGCAGTTGTAAGAGCCGAAAGCGTCGATGACGTTATAGCTACCGTAAGGTTCTGCAGGAAATACAAGATACCTCTGACGCCTCAAGGAGCATTATCAAGCCTGACTGGATCAGCTGTCCCATTCGGCGGAATAGTCCTCGACCTGCAAAAGATGTGTAAAATAGAGGAAATCAACATAGAAGATAGTTACGTCGTTGTGGAACCGGGTTTGAGAGTTGAAGAGCTTAATGAGGAGCTGAAAAAGCATGGATTTTACTTTCCGGTTGATCCGACCTCTTCGGCGGTTGCCACGATCGGAGGAGCGATAGCCTCTGGAGCCGGTGGGATAAGGGGAGCGAAATTTGGAACTATCCGCGACTGGACACTTGGATTGGATGTTGTGATAGGGACAGGAGACCTCATCAAAGTCGGCTGTAGGACTGTTAAATGCCGTCAAGGTTACGATCTTACGAGGCTTTTTGTGGGTAGCGAAGGAACTTTGGGTGTGATCGTTAAGGCAGTTCTTCAAATACATCCCATCCCGGAAGCTGTGAACAGAATCGTAGCCTTTTTTTCGGAATACAGAGACGGTGTCAGAGCGGTAAGAGAGATCAAAAAAGCGAAAATAGTTCCCCTTGCAATGGAATTCATGGATAAAGCGACTATGGACCTCGTCTCAAAATTCGTTGGATTCGAAATTCCACCTAAATCAGAATTTGCCCTGATTGTGGATGTAGACGCTCCAAAAGAATCAATAGGTAGAATTTCCGAAGAAGTTGAACTAATTCTAAAGAGGTGTGGAGCCGTTATCACATCTTCGGATCTATCTAAAGAGGAAATTGAAAAGGTATTTGTGATGAGGAAATCCGCGACGTCCACGATAATAAACACAAGCAAAATTGCGTCCTTTTCCGAAGATGTGACAGTTCCTCCGAGCAAGCTTCCAGAGCTGATGGCTGAAATATACAAGATAAAAGAGAAATACAATATCAATCTTTTTGTTTTCGGTCATATTGCAGATGGAAACATCCATCCAAGGGTTGCGATAAACTCCGAGGAAGATTTCGAAAAAGCTAAAAAAGTCTTTAGGGAGATCGGTATCAAAGCTATAGAGATGGGTGGAACCACGAGCGGAGAACATGGAATAGGAATTATGAAAAAGGATCTTCTCAAATACGAGTTTGAAAGCCGTGGATCTCCGATAGCTTTAGAAATAATGAGAAAAATCAAAAGGATTTTCGATCCGGATAACATAATGAACCCTGGTAAGATCATATGAAGTGTTCCCTTTGCGGTTACTGTGAAATCGCTTGTCCCTTATTCATCACATACCGCGACAACATTTTGGGTCCAAGGTGGAGGGTTCAAGGAGCCGTAATGCTAAAAAATAGGGAGCTCGATCCGACCGATAGGATTAAGAAATCACTCTACACATGCTTGACGTGTGCCTCCTGTGTTGATAAGTGCCCCCTTAATCTGAACATTCCGGAGATTGTGATAGAAGGCAGAAGCCTTTCAACAAAGCCACCTCAGAGTGAAATAATAAGAAGAAACGTTCTGAGACACGGTAATCCCTTCGGGGTCAAAAATTCTTTCAAATCCAAAAAGGAGAGCGAGACTCTCCTCTTTGTTGGTTGCCTTTATCCCGTAGTAGATCAGATCACTCTCGGGTTAGACTTATTCGCAAGATTCGATTTTCTGCTGAGAGTATTTCAAAGAATACCTATTTTCTGGAAGAAAATGGACGGAATAACGAAGATTGCAAAACTTCTCGAAGTATTGGGGTATGAGTTTACGTTTCTCGAAAGAGAGCCCTGTTGCGGGGAAATCCTATACAACATGGGCTATTTAGAAGATTTCAAAAGCTACATCCAAGGTGTTCACGAAGTACTGAAAAGGAAAAGAATCAAGAGAATAATAGCTTTCTCACCTTTCTGTGCCTATGCATTCAAAAAATTGTATCCGAAATTTATCGATGACTGGGATATCGAAGTTTTAACCCTTGTTGAGGCGATAAATCTTAGATTTGAAGGAGGAAAACTATCTCTCCGTGTGACCTACCACGATCCGTGTTATTACGCAAGGCATCTTGGAATAACTGAGGAGCCTCGCGAAATACTGAAAAAAATAGAAGGCTTGGAGCTTATCGAGCCAGAGCATCACAAGAAAAAAACACTGTGCGTAGGTGACGGAGGGTTGGAACTCTACTACCCGAAAGTCGCCTACGATGTGGCAAAAAGAAGAGTGAAAGAACTTCTTTCAACAGGGGCTCCAGTGATTGTGACCCAATGTCCCGCCTGCATGGCGATGATAAAATGGGTTTTGAAGAGAGAAGGCTGGAAAGCTGATGTAAGGGATATAGGGAAGATTGTGTTGGAGAGCTTGAAGTGACTTTGGAATGACAAAATAATTTTATATTGAAGCATGAAAAGGTGACCAGATGATATTCGACGACATTGGTAGTTTTCCGTTACCGGAGGGGATAAACAGAGAATGGATTAATGAAAATCTTGAAAGCAAGGAGTATGCAGAGATGGTTAAAAGAACCTTTTTGATGAAAATAAATGCTGGAGTTGAGCTGCCCAATTACCCCCAGTTCAGAAATATGAATGAGATGTTCCTAAATTTAATAAAAAATCCCAAATATCAGGAAGACCCATACTTGATAAAAAAGAAATTCGCTAAGATCAGGGAAGTTGAAGTGTTAAAAGAAATGAAGGTGGATGAAATAAGAGCTTGTGTCACGGGACCCTTTGAGCTTTACTACAGGGAGTTCGGTCCGGTCATCTACGATGACATCCTCGAAAATCTATCGAAGTCAGTCTCCCGATTTATAGAGAATCTCGACGATAGAGTCAAGTGTGTGAGTATAGACGAGCCGAGTCTTGGCGTGAATCCAGAATTGCAACCCTCTAAAGACCAGATTGAATTAGCTTTCGAAAAAATAAAATTCAAGGGTGATGTTCAAATTCACCTCCACTCGCCTCTTTTTTATCCCCAGTTGCTTGAAGTTAAAAGCATAGATGTAATTGGGATAGAAGCGGCAAAAGACGAGAAAGCATTGAATTTCTTGAATAGGGAAGATCTAGAGAGCTATGATAAATACGTAAGGATAGGCATTGCCAGAAGCGATATCGATGGAATTTTGGCGGAATACTACGAGAAATTTAAGATAAATGCTTGGGAGAGCAGTGAAGAAGTTCTAAAGGCCATAGACACAATAGAAAGCCCAAATGTAATCGAAAAAAGAATTTCAAGAGCTCTGAAGCTATTCGAAGATCGTTTAAGATACATAGGTCCTGATTGCGGTCTTTTCAGTTTTCCAAGCCAAGAACATGCTGTGAAGCTACTTGAGAACGTAAAAAAGGCAAAGAGCAAGTATGAATGACTACTTATCATTTTTCTTGACAACACTTACAACCCTTTTCATAATCGTCGATCCCCCCGGCAATATCCCCGCATTTATAGCATTAACCGAAGGATTGGACAAAAGCCTTATAGACAGGATATCTAAGAAGGCAACTGTAATCGGCGCGTTAATTCTGATTATTTTCGTGTTCAGCGGATGGGCAATAATGGAGTTTTTCTCGATATCCATAGGAAGCCTAAAGATTGCAGGAGGCTTGTTAATGCTGATAATCTCAATCGATATCCTTTTTGGAAGAAGATCCCGAGAATATTACGAGAAAAAAGGGAGAGAAAGCATAGATATTGACTCGATAGCTGTCTTTCCTCTGGCTCTCCCCCTGTATAGTGGACCAGGTGCCATTACAGCCGTCGTTGTTCTCTCGTCAAATACCGATCTGATTGGGAAGCTTCTCGTCATAGTCTCGATTGCGATAATCTACATTACAGTTAGAATTACCCACATCTATGCGATATCTTTCCTTAAGATTCTTGGAAAAAGCGGTGCCGACATAATCGCAAAAATTATGGCGATAATACTTGCGGCACTGAGCATGGAATTCATCATGGATGGAATCACATCTAAGTTAGCTACTAACGTGTGAAATCTATACCACTGAATGAGAGGATTAGACCTCATGTGTTACAAAAGTTATAAAAGTAGTGGAGAATTAAAACAGTCGGTATGATACATGAAATTATAAGAAAAAAGCTTGTTGAAAGAAAAAGGATCGCTGTTGGCTTGTACAGATTTGACGAAACCTGTGAAAAAAGAATAAAAAAAGCTAAAGAGCTTGCAAAAGATTTTGCCGACGTTGTTATAATTGACGAAGGTGAGGAGACTGAGAAAACCCTCATAGATTTGTTAAAGAAAGGTGAAGTCGATGCCGCAATAAGAGGTACCGCAAGAGCATCAAAAATCCTCGAAATTTTAAGGAGGGACTTCACAACCTATAGAATCGCCTTGTTGGAAACAGCTAATGGCAAACTGTTCCTATTAGCTCCGGTGGGAGTTGACGAAGGAAAAAGCGTTAAAGAGAAGTTGATTATGATCGAAGAAGCTAAAAAGATTTCGAAAAAACTTGGCTTAGACGGCACCGTAGCAATCCTCGCTGGAGGTAGATATGGAGATATCGGAAGGAGCGATACGGTCGACATAAGTCTCGCAATCGCAGAATTAACTGCAAAACTTGCTGATGCAAAGAATTATGAAATAAAGCTTGAAGAAGCCGTAAGAGAGGACATAGTAATAGCACCCGATGGGATTTCGGGAAATCTTATTTTCCGCTCCCTCTGCTACTTAGGTAATGGGAGGGAATACGGTGCCGTTTACACGAACCTTCCATTCAAGCTTGTTGACACTAGCCGTAGCCAGTCCCCTGAAGGATACGCCAGAGCTATCGCTCTTGCATCGGTGATATGATGAGGAAATATCCCGATAGACCGCTTGTGGGTGTAGGAGCCGTCATAATCAGGGAAGGAAAGATCCTCCTAGTGAAGAGAGCTAACGAGCCGAATAAAGGAAGATGGTCAGTTCCCGGAGGCCTTGTTAGGAAGGGGGAGAGCCTTATTGAAGCTCTGAAAAGAGAAATTAAAGAGGAACTTAACGTAGATATTGAGGTGGGCGATGTTGCATGTGTCGCGGATGAGATCTTTTATGATGAGAGGGGTGAGATACCCTACCACTATGTTATTATCGACTTCTTTGCGGAGATTTATGGGAACCCGAAACCGGGTAGCGATGCTGCTGATGTGAAGTGGATCCCTCTCACGGAGATAGATAGAATCGACGTTGTGGACTTCGTGAGAATGCTTGTTAGGAAGATAATTCAAAAAGACAACTATATATATTTAAGAAGAAACAAATAAACCAAAAGATTTAAATCTAATTAATATTAATCTTCCGATACTATGAAACTGATAGTATGTCCGTCCTGTGGTGAAGAAATCGTTCTGAAAGACTTGTACGAGGGAATGGAAATCCGATGTGAGCTCTGTAACGCCGTACTACTCTACGAAGATAACAAATTCATACTGCTTGATACAAACGAAGAATTCGATCCTGAAGACTTAGAGAAATACTTCGAAGAAGATATCGAAATAGATGAAGAGGATTTCGAAGAGGAAGAATTTGAAGAATACGAGGAATACGAAGAATAAGCTTATGAAAATTCTCGCATCAACGCCTTTTAGCGTGATTATTTTTCAGTATTTTTGGAGAAGACTGCAAAATAGATGATGCTAGCAGAATCCGATTTCATTTTGAAGTCATTAGATTTTGATCTAATGTGCTCATCTGTGGATCTTTTAAAACAAAAGGACGAATTAAAAGCTTTGACAAAAATATATCGAGTAATTTTTTAAACCACACCCTTCAAGAGATTCTATGGAATATTCTGCAGAACACATTGAAGTTCTCAGTGATCTCGAAGCTGTTCGTAGGCGACCCGGAATGTATATCGGCAGCGTGGGTATCAGAGGACTTCATCATCTCCTGTGGGAAGTTGTCGATAACAGCATTGATGAGGCTCTCACTGGATATTGTAATTACATAAAGGTAGTTCTTCACGAGGATGGAAGCGCAAGCGTAGAGGACAACGGGAGAGGAATTCCGACAGAAATGCACAGACTTGGAAAGCCGGCTCTAGAAATCGCGATGACGAAACTCCATGCTGGAGGAAAATTCAGCAAAAAAGCTTATAGGGTCTCTGGAGGTTTGCATGGGGTAGGTCTCTCGGTTGTTAATGCCCTATCGGAGTGGCTTGAAGTATACGTTAAAAGAAACGGAAAAATCTACTACCAGAGATACGAAAGAGGAGTTCCAGTCACACCGCTCAAAGTATTAGGTGAAACCGATGAAACCGGAACTCTAATAAGATTCAAGCCCGATGAAGAGATTTTCGAAACGACCGAGTTCAGATACGACATAGTAGCCCACAGATTGAGGGAGCTAGCCTACCTAACAAAGGGAGTGAAAATAGAGCTTGTCGATGAAAGAAAGAACAAAAGGGAAGTATTTCTATCGGAAAGAGGTATACTCGATTACATTGAATATCTGAACAGGGGCAAGCCAGTTATACACAAATCGATATACTTTAAGGAAATCGTGGGCGAAATCGAAATAGAAGTTGCAATTCAGTTTACAAACACAGATCTCGAAGTTCTCCTAGCTTACGCAAACAACATTCACAACGACGAGGGCGGCACCCACGTGATAGGCTTCAGAACGGGGCTTACGAGAGCAATAAACGAATACGGAAAAAAGAACATCAAAAAATACAAACCAATATCGGGACTGGATGTAAGAGAGGGATTGACAGCGATTATCTCTGTCAAACTACCAGATCCTCAATTTGAAGGTCAGACGAAGACAAAGCTCAGTAACAGTGAAGTTAAAACTGCTGTGGAGTCTGTAGTCTACCGAAAAGTCCTTGAATGGCTTGAAGAGAATCGAGAAGACGCATTAAAGATAATAGAAAAATGCCAGATTGCAATGAGAGCGAGAGAAGCTGCGAAGAGAGCAAGGGAACTCGTAAGAAAGAAGAGCGAAGTCGCCATGTTACCCGGTAAGCTGGCAGACTGTTCTTTAAAAAATCCGAAAGAGAGAGAATTGTTCATTGTCGAAGGTGAATCTGCTGGAGGCTCAGCAAAGCAAGCGAGAGATAGAAGATTTCAGGCGATTCTCCCTATAAGAGGTAAGATAATCAACGTAGAGAAAGCAGGACTTGTGAGAGTTTTGAAAAACGAAGAGATAAGAACAATAATTGCCGCAATAGGAGCTGGAATCGGAAAAGAATTCGACGTGAACAAGATTAAGTACAACAAAATCATTATAATGACCGATGCTGATGTCGATGGAGCTCACATCAGGACGCTACTGCTGACGTTCTTTTACAGATATATGAGACCTCTAATCGAGAAAGGTCATCTCTACATCGCCCAGCCACCCCTCTACAGGATAAAGAAGGGGAAGAAAATATACTATGCCTACTCGGAGAAGGAGCTTGAAAATCTGCTTAAAAGGATCGGAAATGCAGAAGTCCAGCGGTATAAAGGTTTGGGAGAAATGAATCCCGAACAGTTGTGGGAAACAACAATGAATCCCAAGAACAGAATCCTTATAAGAGTAAGTTTAGAGGATGCTTCCCTCGCCGAAGAACTCGTAAGAATCTTAATGGGAGAAGATGTTGAAAGCCGAAGAAACTTCATCATGGAACATTCGAAAGAAGTTAAAAATCTTGATGTTTGAGAAAAAACCATGAGAATGGCCGCAAAATGTCCCGTATGCCTGCTTAACAGGATATACGAAGAGTGCAAGCTTGTTACAAACGACAAAGCGAAGATTGAGAGGATAATAGAAAAATCCCTTGAGATGCTTCTCGAAGAGTTCAGAAAAAAGGAAATAAATGCGGTGGCTTCTACGAAAATCCACAGAGTTGTTTACAGAATGCTTGAAAACGACGATCCCTACAAAGCTTTGAAGGAAAAGGCGAACAAATCCGCCTTAAAGGTTTTACCCATTGTAAGGAGGGTTATCGAAAAGGGAGACATTTTCAGAAATGCCGTGATAGCGAGCATAATAGGGAACAGCTTTGATTACGGTGTAATGGGTCATGAGGTCAAAGATGAGGATTTTGAGAACTACTTCCTCGAGGAATTTAATAAAGGACTTGCAATCGACGATGTTGACGAAATCAGAAAGCTATGTAGGGGGAATGTGGTTTACCTAACGGATAACGCAGGGGAGATCGTATTTGACAAGTTACTTATAGAGGAGATCAAAAAGATCGGAGGCAGAGTCAGCGTAGTCGTTAGGGGAAGACCGATTCTGAGTGATGCAACTCTCGAAGATGCGAAGCTGGCAGGGATAGATAAGGTAGCCGACGAAATCCTAACAAACGGAAAGGGTGCAATCGGCATCATCGAGGAGGAGCTTCCTGAAGAGACGAGAGAAAGAATTAAGAACGCCGATCTGATAATATCAAAAGGAATGGCAAATTATGAGTGTCTCTCAGAATCCGATTATGATAACATAGCTTTCCTCCTGAAGGCGAAATGCGAACCCGTAGCTGAGGATATCGGAGTCAAAGTGGGCGATATGGTGGCGATGCTCAGATGAGGGAGAGAACGCTTAAGGAGTTATTTCAAGTCCTTTTGGGAGTGGAAAAGGGCAAGTGTGAATACTATCCCTGCCACTTTGAAGGGCAAAACTGCGATTTTTGTTACTGTCCTTTCTATCCTTGTCTTATTCACGAAACTGGAGGGTATTTGAAGGGTAAAGTATGGAGTTGTCAGTACTGCGATTTTATCCACAAAAAGGATGTAGCCGAGAAGGTGAAATACATCCTCGGAAGCTATCCAAGACAGGTGTTAATCGAAGGAGACTGGATATTTTTCAACGAAATCTTTCAGGAGATTTTCTTCGGGGAGATTAAAGGTCGTAAAGTTGGAAAATCCTACACGGTATATGAGTTAGGGAATGACGAAGAGTGCTGTCTCGTGATATTGGAGAACTTCGAAATAAAGGATGTAAAACGTGGGAAATTCAAAGAACTAACTGACGAAGGGGGTATCATAATACCGATTTAAGCTATCCCCGTTTTTTCTACGACGACCTCGAATTCCTCTTTACTCGGGTCTACGTCCTCAAGTATCGTGTATCTCTTTCTCCTTATCTTCTTTGCAAATATTAATGCTTCTATGACCTGCTCCTTTGTCAATCCGATTTCCTTCGCCGTTGTAGGCGCCTGAACTCTCTCAAGGGATTGCTTAATTTCCTCCCAGTCTCCGACTCCGTAATACTTTTGATGAAGATACTCCATGATGATCGTTCCAAGACCGACTTGCTCTCCATGGAGACCTTCACCGTAGCCCAAGTAATCGAGAGCATGGCTGAATTTGTGCTCGGCTCCGCTTGCAGGTCTGCTCGAACCTGCGAGGGAGATTGATACGCCGCTGAGTATCAACCCCCTTACAAGCATTTCGAGATGGGTGAAGTTGTTTATGTCGAGGTTTGTCGTTTTCAGCAAAAGATTTGCGGGCATTACAGCCATTGAAGCCGCAACTTCATTATATTCTTCGTCTGTCTTTTCCTTGGCAAGTATCCAGTCCTTCACGGCGGTGATGTTTGATACGAGATCTCCGTATCCCGCTCTTGTGTATCTAATGGGGCTTCTTCTGAGAATTGTTAAATCTGCTAAAATTGCCGCTGGTGAATTTGTTGTGATAGATACAGGTCTTTTTTCGAGTTTGAAACTTGCTATAGGGGAGGCAATTCCGTCATGAGATGCCACGGTTGGAATGCTAATGAAAGCGGCGTTAATCTCCGATGAAAGAACTTTCCCAACATCCAAGACTTTACCGCCACCGATGCCCACTACGGCGTCCACGTCAGTGTATCCGATTTCGAATTCGATCCTTCTAACTTCATCCATACTTGCTTTTTCAACAAAGAAAACGTTAACAACTAAATCCTCAAGTCTCTCTTTGATCTTCGATCCCACCATCTCATAGCTATTTCTACCCGAAACAATAATTACGTTCGAAAGATTGAATTCCTCAAGAACTTTTCTGACCTTTTTTCTGGCTACTTCGCTAATTTCTACGTAATTGGGAAATTCAGCTATTTTGAAATATTTTCGGAATTTCTTCATAAACTGACCATATCATGACTTTATTTAAAATTTCGGAGTTTGTTCAGCAGACATATTAAGTAAGGTTTAGTAAAATCGGGTTAGGGGGATAAAGAGATTTAAACCTTGAGATTGAAACTATCGAAGCTGAATTAGTCAGCTTCAAAAAGACTTGGAAAGATACGATATTGAGACCCAGCAAAAACAATAATAAATGCAAATGTCAAACCCCATTAATGGATATCACGGAGCTTGAAAAATACATATCGAAATTCTGCGTGGAGCTACTCAAAAGTAGAGGCATTGATCGGCTGTATCCTCCTCAAGAGAGGGCTGTAAAAAAGGGTTTATTCTCTCGAAAGAATTTGGTCGTTTCGATACCTACGGCAAGCGGGAAAACCCTGATTGCAGAACTTGCCATGATCTACGAGATCATTAGGGGAGGAAAGTGCCTCTATACGGTTCCTTTAAAGGCTCTTGCAAATGAGAAATTCAAAGAGTTCAAAAAGTGGGAGGATATAGGCGTCGAGATTGCAATTTCTACGGGAGACTACGAAAGTCGTGACGAAGAACTCGGAGATAAAGACATAATCATAACAACAAGCGAAAAAGCCGATTCCCTTTTGAGGAACAGAGCACCTTGGATGGAGAGAATATCACTCCTCGTTGTCGATGAGATCCATCTGATCGACTCGGCTAAGAGGGGCGCCGTAATCGAAATCCTCGTGGCGAAGTTAAAGAAGCTGAATCCCAAAATAAGAATACTCGGTCTATCCGCTACAATACCCAACGCTGACGAAATTGCAGAATGGCTTGATGCCGATATAGTTAAGGACGATTGGAGACCCGTTCCCCTTTACGAGTCTGTCTTTTACCCCGGAAAGATTCTCAGAGTTGTGAACAATTGTTTGGAGGAGTTGCCCGTTAGAAGTTTGGAAAGCCTTATAGTGGATACGCTAAAAGAGGATGGACAAGTTCTAATTTTCGAATCGACAAGAAGAAACGCGGAATCACAAGCCGAAAAGCTGATTCCAATCGTCAGAGATTTCGTTGAGGACAACAAGGAGCTCGCTGAAGAAATTTTGATCGAAAACGATGGAGAAATGAGTCAAAAACTTGCGAAATGTGTGAGAGGAGGCGTAGCTTTCCATCACGCAGGTTTGCTGAGCTATCAAAGGGAAATAATCGAAGATGCCTTCAGAAAAGGGGTGATTAAAGTGATAACAGCCACTCCGACGCTTGCGGCTGGCGTGAATCTCCCCGCAAGGAGGGTAATCGTAAAGGGGATTAGAAGATATGTGTCAGGGTTGGGTAGCGTTCCGATAAAGGTGAGCGAATACAAGCAGATGGCTGGAAGAGCCGGAAGACCTGAATTTGATGAATACGGAGAGGCGATTATTGTCGCAAATAGTAGAACTGAAGCCCTGAAGTATTTGGACAACTTTATTAAAGGTGAAATCGAGCGAATAGAATCAAAACTCGGAGCTGAAAACCACCTCAGATTTCACACGCTCTCGATTATTGCGGAGGAACTTGCGAACAGTCTTGAAGAGATTCTTGACTTCTTCTCTCTGACTTTCTTTGCATATCAGAACAAGTTTGCCAGATGGGATATTCAAAGGGTAGTGCTGCAACTGATTAAGTGGGGATTTGTTAAGGGAGAAAAGCTGCTGTTAGCGACAGAAATGGGAAAACTCGTTTCGAGGCTTTATATAGATCCCCTAAGTGGATTCATCTTTCAGGAAGCTGGTAGGAGATTCAACAATTTAAGCGATATAGCAATCCTCCATCTAATCTGCAGAACTCCGGATATGGAGTTGCTCCATCTAAGAAAAGGTGATGAATGGATTGAAGATTGGATCGATTATCACGAGCTAACCTATCACCCTTCATACTATTCAACGGATTACGACTGGTTCCTTAAAGAAATAAAAACGGCACTCTGCCTCTACGACTGGATTAACGAGAAGGATGAGGATGTTATTTGCTCTAAATATGGGATTGCACCAGGAGATTTGAGAAGAATCGTGGAGACAGCCGAATGGTTGCTTCATTCTCTGAGAAGAATCTTAGAATTCTTAGGAAATACTCTATCCACAGAAGTGGGAAAACTCGAAAAGAGAGTAAAATACGGAGTGAGAGAGGAGCTCGCAGACCTCGTTTCAATAAGATGGATAGGTAGGAAAAGGGCGAGGAAGCTTTTTAATGCCGGGATAAGAAATTACGAAGATATTATCAAGAACCGGAGCTTGGCGGAACGGCTGATCGGAAAAAGAATTGTTGAAAAAATCTTAGGGAAATAGTGGTGGATAGTCCAATCCTACCCACTCATCAAGTCCGAACATAAGATTCATGTTCTGGACGGCCTGACCGCTTGCCCCCTTCACGAGATTGTCTATCGCTGTTACTATCACGACCCTATCACTTCCCTTATTTATAGAGATGTCTATGAAATTGCTCCCTCTAACGTAGCTCAGCCTAACTGTTTTTTGAAATCTCACAAAGTAGCAATCTCTGTAAAAGTCCTTGAAGATCTTTTCAATCTCCTCCTGGTCGAGGTCTCCCCTTAGGAAGACGTGGGCGTTCGTAAGTATCCCTCTTGATCCGGGAAAGACCTGCGGCGTAAAGTAAATCTTGATGTCATTTTGAAATCTCTTAAGCTCCTGCTCCATCTCATAATAATGGCGGTGATCCGTTATCTTGTAAGGAACGATGGCTTCGTGAAGATTCGGATAATGTGTGAACTCCGTCGGTGCAGCTCCCGCTCCCGTTATTCCGCTTTTTGAATCAAAAACAACTCTTTCAACGAGTTCATGGTAAGCTAAGGGAGCTACAGCCGTGATTGTCCCCGTAGGATAGCAGCCAGGATTTGCAACAAGTCTTGCTTTTTTGATCTCCTCTCTGTGAATTTCAGGGAGACCGTAAACTGCTTCGATGTAAGCTTCGTGCTTTTTTCCATAAACCTTCTCGTAAACATCCTTTTTCAGTCTGTAATCCGCTGACAGATCGATAACCTTCACATCGGACTCGTAAAGCTCCGGGACGTATCTCATCGCCTCTCCATGTGGGACCGCCGTAAACACAACGTCACACTCTGAGAAAATCCTTTCGGTCGGGTCTGTGAATTCGATGTCGTAGAATCCCTTAAGATGCGGGTGAACTTCATGAATTTTCTTTCCCTTGTCCTTCCTTGAACTGACAGCTACGACTTCGGCTTCAGGATGCTTTGCCAAGATTCTGAGTAATTCACCCCCTGTGTATCCGGTTCCTCCAATTATCCCGACTCTCATGCTACCACCCTATTGTTTTTCTATACCTCATGCCGGGGAAGTTTATCTTTTCGATTTCTCTGTAAACTTTGCTTCTCGCTTCTTTAAGAGACTTTCCGAGAGCTGTCAGCGTTAGGACTCTCCCCCCGGTTGTTTCAAATCCGCCGTTTGTTTTCGCAATTCCGTTGGCGTATATGATTGCATCTTTAACGTTCTCAATCCCCGTTATTGGCTGGTTTGTGTAATGATCTCCGGGATAGCCGGGCTTTATTCCTTCTCTTCCAACAAGGAACCCACTAACGGCACACACTGCCACCGCATATTTATCGCTGAATTTTATTTCAACTTCGTCCAGTTTCTCCTCAATGACAGCCATCGAAAGATCAACTATATCGCTCTCAAGTCTTGGGAGCTTCGCCTCAGCCCCTGGATCGCAGTCTCTGACATTTATCTCAAGGACTTTCGGAACTCTTTCACCATCCTCTTCGACAACCATGATTACGGGGTAAAGCACTCCTTTGAATTTGATCCCCTCCTCTTTGGCTCCTTTAACGATCGGCCTGACGACGAGATCCATTATCTTTTGCTCCATCTCTTCATCGATCTGCGGGTGTGGGGAGACTGCACCCATTCCTCCTGTGTTCGGATTCAGAAGCTTCCCCTCTTTGTAGAGCTTTAGGGCTTCCTCCTTTGTGATGTATTTTCTGAGGTATCCGATATAAAACAGCCTCATTCCCTCAACATCGTCCGGATCAAAAGCTCTTTTGTAATCCTTCGCATGTCCGAACGGGATCGCTGTTTTTCCGTCACAAAGTGCCGTGAAAGCGACTTCTATCCCTTCTAGTCTCTCCTCCACTACTATACGGTTTCCAGCGTCTCCGAACTTCTTCTTTATCATAATCTCATCTACCGCTAAGAGAGCTTCTTCAAGCGAATCGCAGACATAAGCTCCCTTTCCAGCCGCAAGTCCGTCGGCTTTGACAACAAGGTTCTTTCCCGGGTTGTTTATATAGAAATCCTTAATGAATTTCCTTGCTTCTTCGGCGTCATCGAAATTCCAGTAGTCGGGAATGGGGACACCTATCTTTTTCAAAAAATCTTTAGCCCAGCATTTGCTTGCTTCGAGGATCGTAGCGTCTTTTTCAGGACCAACAGTCGGAATACCGTTTTCTTCAAGCAGGTCGACAATTCCCAAGCTCAGAGGCTCTTCCGGTCCGATAAACGTCAAATCTATCTGATTTTTGACTGCGAACTTCACTATCTCATCAATAGCCCTTATCGATGGGATTTTTTTTCCGTCTAGCTCCGCTATTCTGCATTTAGGGAACAGAAGAGAGCCACCGTTTCCAGGTGCCACGTAGACTTCTTTTACCTTATCACTTCTTGAAAAAGCGTGAGCTATTGCGTTTCCTCTTCCTCCAGCATCCACAACGAGAATCTTCATCGTTGGAGGTTTGGTTAAGTTGAATAAAAAATTTCCCAAAGGTTTTTATAGGCGCAAGACTGTGAACGTTTATGATAGATGTTTTGTTTAATCCTGATAAATTTTTTAGAGAAAGAAAAGACATCTCTCTATGGATTTGTACTACTATAATCGCTCTGAACGGTGTTGTCGGTGCTTACATAGCCTTTAAAACACTTGAAACCGCCGAAGTTCCAAGCGATATGAAGGAATTCTTTGAAATGATTAGAGTTTCTGTCGCATTATCAGCATTCCTGTTCGTATTTATCGGATGGGCGATTTACACGGCACTTATTCACGGGATTTCGAGTTTGTTGGGAGGTGAAGGAAACTTTGTCAGGAGTCTTAAGATAATCTCCCTTGGTTATTTGCCGCCCCTTATACTGAGTCCGATAATTTATTACTTTTCCAGCTCGCCGCTCTCGATAGAGTCCATAATCCTAGGGATTGCGGTAAATCTTTGGCAGATAACAATATGGAGTTTCGGAATACACAGATGGAGAAATCTCGAACTTAAAAGGGCTGTGGCTAGTTGCGGGATTGTTGTCGCCCTATCCTACACAGCCCCTCTCTTTTTACTGATGACAACTTTACCACTGATCTTTCTCTATCCAAAATCCTAAGCAAATATTCATAATCCTGTCTATTCAAAGCCTTTCTTCAGCTTTTTGTAAGTATCCTGAACAGCTTCCGTTATTATCCTCACATCGGCAAGAACGGGCATGAAGCTCGTATCTCCATCCCATCTCGGAACAATATGAACATGCAGATGCTCCTCGATTCCGGCACCCGCCACTTTACCAATATTTATCCCAATGTTGAACCCATCTGGTCTCATAACTTTCTTTATTACCTTTACGGCTTTTTTCGTGAGTTCTATGAGCTCCATTGCCTCGTCATCGCTTATGTCTTCAATTTCCTTGAAATGCCTGTAAGGTGCCACCATCACATGTCCGGGATTATATGGATAGTTGTTTAGGATTATGAAGCATTTTTCTCCTCTATAAACTATTAATCTCTCTTCATCTCTGTTTTCTTTCGGAAAATCGCAGAAAATACATCCTTCATATTTTGGAGCTTCTATGTATCTTATTCTCCAAGGGGCAAAGATTCTTTCCATAACGTAAAGTGATTTGATGAGATTAAAGATTATCGGTTTCGTTCGATCTCGATTCAGTTAAACAGAGATCGGTAAGCACCCAAAAATTTATATAATTGATTAACTTAAATTTTAACGAAAAAAAGTCAGGAGGTGTCCATATGGAGTTGCCACTTGCGCCAGTCGAAAGAATAATTAGGAAAGCCGGTGCACAAAGAGTTAGCGAAAATGCTAAGAAAGCCCTTGCAGAAGCAATCGAGAACTATGCATTAGAGGTTGCTAAGAAAGCTGTAGAGCTCGCAAGCCACTCAGGAAGAAAAACAATTAAGGTCGATGACATTAAGCTTGCAGTAAGCAGTATGAAAAAATAATTTTTATTTATTTTTTGTTTTTATGATAACATTTTATCCTCCCATTCCTTTAGATAAGCAGAGCTCTTGCTGACATCCACGAATAGCTGTGCGGCTCTCTCAACATCCTCTACTTCGATTTTGCTTCCGTTTCTTAGTTTCGTTAACTCGTTTGCCGGAGCTAATAGCTGTATCGCATATCTCATACTGTTTTCGTATCCGAGTTGAGTCAACTTCTCTAAAGCCTTTTCATCCAGCAGCAATCCCATTTCAGCAGCTCTTGTCTCTATAATCTTTTTTATCTCCTCCCTCGTGTAGGGTTCCGTTGTTATAATCAAAAGCCTATCGAGAAGATCCAATGGGATGCCGTGAGGTGATACGACGTCTGTTCCCCTGATTTTTGCAAATCCTCTGTTCGATGCCAGAATGATGATGGGTGCCATCTCAGATTCCATGGCTCTGTTCATGAATGCGAAAAGCTCGATATCCATCAGATGAGTCTCGTCGATGAAGAGGACGCCCGGTATAAGCTCAGCCATTCCCTGCTCAATCCACTCCTTCACCTGTTCATCAACAGCCTGTCTAATTTCATTGTCTATCTCTCTTGTTCCTGATCCAAATAGACTGAAGATGGATGATCTCCGAGCTTTTGCTTCGTCAAGATCATGAAGAGTCACAACATATGTGAATTCTTTATCTTTCTCTATATAGCCATTTGGTCTTTCTACAAAAATTTCGTCTTCAATGTCGTATTTTTTGCTTTCTCTTGTTCGGCCGACTTTATGGATCCGTCCAGTTTCTTTATCGATTATGATTACGTCACCCTTATTAATCCCGTTGTATAAGAATTGGAGGGCGATCCGGCTTCCGACGCTGAACGTCTTTTTCTCCTTTTTTGTAGCCAACGTTATTGTCGCCGATTCTGGTATCTTCTGTGTCGGGTTATATGGGTTTGGAACCATATTGTAGCTTATGTCGACAACTTCTCCTTCGAGGACTCTCCTTGTATCTCTTATCTTAACACCTATAGCTTTTCTCATCGTTTGGATTAATGCCTCTGTTTTCTTCATCTCGGTGCTGTAAAACTCACTTGCTGAGACTTGAACAAAGGGGATATCCTTTCCAAGCTCCTTGCTGATAGCAACCGCAATTGCCGTTTTTCCAGTCCCTGGGGGTCCCGCTATCAGAATCCCTCTTCCAGCCATTTTTCCCTCTTTGATTAACCTCACGATAATGCCCGCCGCCTCTCTCGCCCTCTTTTGACCTACGAGACCTCCGCCAATATCTTTCGCTCTTAAATTCTCATCTAATCCGAGCCCTGTTATATGGGAGTGAGCGCTGTATCTCTCAAACCTTTGAGCAATTTCCCTGATCTCTTCCATAGGCATCACCGATTTTAGTGGATAAGAATTTCAATATAAAAGTTTCTGAATAACAATTCAGTGCTCGCTCCGAACAAGAAGCTTTTGTTTCACTTTGCGTTTATAAGGATTTTTTGATTCTTCTGCAGTCTTTCGTTTGCAGAACAAGAGAAACAACCGAATATAGATTTCTAACGCAAATGTAATTGGCGGCTTGCCGACGGCTTTTCATTGTAGGCTGAATGCCCTCTCCAGCCGCAACGGCGGTTGTAAGTTGATAATTTTTGTTTATATCTTTTTCGTTTATAAGACACTCTCTATGGCGTTAATGTCCGCCTCAACCTCTATCGGCTTTCCAACAACACTTATAACCTCTTCTGGGTCTTTCAGTAGGTGTCCCGTTGCTATACAAACGACTCTGTCGAATTCTTCTTCGCATTTTAGATATCCAGCGTAGCTTGAGGCGCTCGCCGGCTCAACCCCTATACCATTTTTGGCGAGAAGTTTTTGGGCTTCGACGATTTCCTCGTCCGTAACTTCTATGGCGAACCCTTTCGACTCGTATATCGCATTTAGAGCCTTCTTTGCATTCACGGGGGCTCCTATCCTTATGGCAGTTGCGATAGTCTCAGGATTGGGAACGGGATCGATATCCTTTTTGCCTTCCTTGAAAGCCCTGTAAATAGGATTTGCACCCTTTGCCTGAACTCCGATCATCTTCGGGATTGTGTCTGTGTAACCAGCCTCTTTAAGCTCCTTAAATCCCTTGTAGATGGCCGATATGTTTCCGGCATTTCCAACAGGAACAAAAACGGCATCGGGGACATATCCAAGCTGATCAACGATCTCAAAGGCTATTGTTTTCTGTCCCTCAAGTCTAAAAGGATTAACAGAATTCAGGAGATAGAACCCCCTTTTCGCGCAGACCTCCCTAATGAGTTCCAGAGCTTTATCAAAGTTTCCCTTTATCGCAATCACTTTTGCTCCGTGCATTAATGCTTGAGCCAGCTTCCCTAGTGCAACTTTTCCAGCTGGCAAAAGAATGTAGGCTTTCAGCTTAGCTCTCGCCGCATACATCGCCATTGATGCGGATGTGTTTCCAGTTGATGCACAAGCAACGCTCTTCCTTCCGAGCTCGATTGCTTTTGTAATGCCCACAGTCATCCCCCTGTCCTTGAAAGATCCCGACGGATTCATGCCCTCATGCTTTATGTAAACACCCTTTTCCATCTCATATAGAGGAGTCCCTCCTTCGTTCAGCGTTATCGGGTCGATCTTAACCGGCAGGAGGCTTCTGTATTTCCAGACGCTGATGTTAGAGCCGTCAAGCTTAAAATCCGCATTACTCAGATCTACAACAACTTCAAGCAATCCGTTACACTTGGGACACGTGTAAATATCATCCCTTTCGAATTTTTCGTTACAATCGATGCATCTGAGATAATACATGAAGAGGAAACAAAAAAGAAGTTTAATAAACTTACTCCTTTTTAGGAGGCCAATTTCCCTCAAGCCATCCTTTGATTCTACCGGAATCTATGGGACCAACGAGAACATTCCATCCAGTCTCGTCTTCGATAGCTCCTTTCAGCCTTGCTGCAAGTCCGGGGATTACGAGATACTTGTGATTGACCTTTTCTGCGATCTTCGTCTCGTCTAAGAGCTCTTTGACCTTTGTGGCATTGAACTGACCACCGGCTACACTAACCTCAACACCCAGACCACCAGTGTCGAGAACTAATAGCCACCCCTTTATGTTTCCACTTATTAAATCACTCTCTACAGTATAGTATGTTAGGGCAAAGTTTGTTGTGATAAAGACGGGATCGTCCGGTCCGGGGTTGTTTATCTCTCTTAATCCCGATTCGACCTGCACAGGTGTTCTCGGATCTGTGTAGATGTTGTACCTAAGGATTATCGTCGGCATTACAGTGTACTGCTCAAGATTTCTGAGTATCATTATGTCAGCGTATTTAATGATAAACGTGCTTGCGATCACGGCTTCCCAATAGCCTTTCGTTACATCATCACCCTCGATGAGCCAAGCTGAGATGGGAGTAACCATTATTGGATATGCGACGTCTTTATCCCCTCCAAGAATTGCTGTTCTTCTTAGCTGAATAACCCTCTCGAAAGATCTCTTCAGCCCCTCACCTAGGGGTTCTGTGACTGGATCAAGCACTATATCCTTGACACCCGCTTCTTTAAATGTCTTAGCCATACTCTTGAGGGTATCGAGATTCTTGCTCCTAAGTGTCACGGGAACTTTGAATTCAAGGGCGAGCTTTAAGAATTCCTTCCAATTAGCTTCGGTTGCCGCATATATAAGAGGTCTTCTATCAGCAACCTCTTCCAAAGCCACTCTCATGCATTCAGGATTAAGAGCTACAAGAATCATCGGTTTTCCGTATTCCGCAACTTTTTTTACGACTTCCCTAAATCTTTTCGGATCGTTTGAAGTACATCTAACTGCTATCCCGTCTAACGTCAGGCTAAATCCTACATAGAACTTTCTGTATTCGACAACTCTGCTACACCTCTCATGTAACGTATTTTCATCGAGAGTATCCCATACGTCGAAGAAGAACGCTGTAGGATTGAAGAAAGTTAGTTCATGTCTGTGGAGAACTTCCTCGCCACCGATTTTGACGGCATTATCTCCAACGCCGATTATAACCTCAGCAATTTCGGGGGAGGTAAGTTCAATAAGCTCTTCAAGTTGTTTCTTTACTTTGGAATCTTTTTCGGCATCTCTAACCAATGGCGGGCAATCTGTTGGCTTTACAGTTCTTTCGATAATTTGAGCGGCGAAGCTCATGCAAGTTTCGTAGCCACACTCTTTGCAGTTGGTTTTAGGAAGGTATTTATAGATTTCAAGGGGACTTTTTACCTTCATTCTTCACACCTCCATCGTTATCCATGCATCGGGATCCTTTACGCTCTCCTTTATGTTTTCGTACAACGTGTTCATCCATTCTTTCAGAACTACAACCGCACCGGGGTGCATCATCATGAACAGATCGACTCCAGCTAAAGCCAACGTCAGTCCAGTGATAATCTCCCAGATAGGTCCTCTAAGTTCTCTTGAACCCCATGGTGTGTCACCTTCTATGGGTGAGTCTTTCATCCAAGCTTCTCTTGCACCCCAAGCGTTCGTCGTCCCGCTTGAGATCGGGAAGTTTAGATCTTCATCGCCTCTCAGCCCGCTAATTCTGATTCTCTCCATGTTTGTAAATGCATAATCGAGACCGTAACCAAGGGCAGCTGTTGTTGGATCCATTACAATACTATCTCTGGGAACACCCGCTCTCCTCAGCAGATATCTGTTCAGAGTTTTCTGGTTGTTTATGTCCATTTGAGTCCAGCTTAAAACGACATGCCCATACTTCTTTGCAGCGTTCGCAATACGCTCCCAGTCCATGTCAAGGGTTGCCGATGCGAGCATTATCCTTTCACCTTCAGCGACTTCAGCAGCCTTCTCAAGAACCTCTGGATCTTTTTCCTTGTTGCCAGAGCCTCCAACGATTACCGGGACTTTTACGGCTTGAAGAACCTCCTCAAGCGTCTTAACAGCTTCCCTTGCCGGTTTATTCTCAAGAAGAGGATCTGTGCTGATTAGATGGAGAGTAACGAGATCTGCTCCAAAATCCTTAACGGCTTTCTTTGCCCATTCTGCAGGGTCATTCAAAACATCCTCATAGTGCTCTCTGACAGCTTTTGCAAGGGCTGGTGGCCTGTCAAAGACATCAATGGCTATTACGGGCATATGTGGATTTTCGGCATCGAATAGATAGAACGCTAAGCTTCTCTCTCCCCCAATTGTTACCGTTTTTTCCCTCGTCCCACCATCCGCTCTCGTTGCTCCCAGAGTTACCTCTTCAATCTTACCGAGATACTCCACTCTGTACGGCTTGAATTTCGCTTCGATAAGTTTATCGGGTATCTTGAGTTCAGGAACCTCCAGAGGTTTGACTTCAGGAACGACAACGGAAGGAGCGGCGGCAAAAGGCGTCGGTATCCCCAAGGCTTGGGAGAGTCTCTGGAGATAAGTCAGAGCCATATTTGTGTGGTAAAGGAAGGCTCCAAATTCCTGAATTAGTTGCATGTAGCTTGAGAGTCCAATTAAAGCGTTGATCAGATTGGGATCTATCACACCACCCTCAAACTCGATTTCGAGATCTCCTTCTATCCTAACACCTTCAAGTTCCTCAACATTATATTTTTTTAAAAGCTTAAAAAATTCTTCAATAGTAAATTTTTCAGCCATAAATCCACCCCCTACATAACCTTAACCTGAAGCTCCATCAATTTTTCAGCAATATTCTTAACTTTTTTATAATATTCTGAACTCTCTGGAAGCTTTATTACGGGCTCGCCCCTTAGGTCGAGTTCTGCGATATTCTCATCGTAAGGCAACACATCGAGAAGCTTGAATTTGTTTTCTTCTGCAAACCTTCTTATCAGCGTTTCGGCTTCTTTGTTTGTTACTTTGTTTCCAATAAGGAAAATATCCTTGAAATTTAGATTTAACTCTCCGCTTAGCTCCTTGATTCTTTTTGCAGTTGAAAGCCCTTTCTTTGACATATCGGTTACCACAATGGTGTAATCTGCTTTTTCAATCGTTTTTCTGCTGAAATGCTCCAAACCAGCTTCGCAGTCGATGATTATGTAATCGTAGTGTCTCATCAGCTTTCTAAGAACTCCTCTCAAAATGCTGTTAGCGTAACAGTAGCACCCCTCTCCTTCAGGTCTCCCCATTACAAGGAGATCGTAGTTATCACACTCACATATGACTTCGCTGTAAATTTTTCCCTCAAGCCACTGCTCCTTGTTCATCGTCCCCATTTCATCTCTGCTAACTTGAAATAGCTCTCTTATATCTCCAAGGGTTTTTCTAATGAGTTTTGTAACACCGAGAGCGTCAGGAAGGTTGCTGTCAGGATCCGCATCTACTGCGAGGATGCTGTTAGTTTTTTGAGAAATAAAATGAGTTAATAGGGCGGCTATTATCGTTTTCCCAGTTCCGCCCTTCCCCGTTACTGCAACAATCATGTTACTCCTCGATAACTACTCTGCTTATTTTGATTTCTGCTCCCTCTAAGATTATTTTAATCATCTTAGGCTCCTTTTTCTCCTCCATTACTTGCCACCTTTCTTTTCCTCTTTTCTCACTACGACTTTGTCAATTATGATCTTGGCGTCCTTTATTATGAGTTTAATTCCGGCAGCTGGCGCTGACGGAAGCTGGATCTGAGGTATCTGCAGTAACTGGAGCTGTGGCATCTGCATGGGCATCATGGGTATCATGGGCATTGGCTGTGGCTGAGCGGGTGCTGGTGCAGCCTCCGCTGGTGCTGGAGGAGCTTCTTCAACAACCTCTTTAACGACCTCCTCCTTCCATCCCTCGGTTATCTTCTTTCCATCAACGGGGCGGATGACACCCGTAACAACAGGATGATTAACTCTCTTCAGGAACTCCTTTAGTTCGTCGAGGGTTTTTACGTCCTCCTCGGTTGCGATCTTGTCTCTCACATCTTCTGGAATATATTTCTCAATTCTCTTTTTGAGCTCTTTTGGCATCCAGACTGTTCTGTACCAACCACCATCAGCTTGAATGAACTTCTTGCTTCTGAAATAGGCGATACCGACGCCTAAGAATCCCACAACCTGTTTTCCACCACCAGTCTGACCTGCCATCGTTGAGAACGTTAACCCGTTGGGTGCAGGCTCTGCATATCCCCTGTGAACCCATCCGATTCCATCCACTTCGGGCATGTAGAATCCTATTACCTCAAAGCATCCGCATGAGGTGTGAGGATATTCGAAGAAGCTGTGGAGCTTTACTCTCTCGTATTCTCCTCCGCTCTCCTCTTTTGCGAATTCATTCACGCCCGTGTATTCACCACCGATTGGATCGATGCACTCTCCCTTTGGTACAGCTCTGTTCGGACCCTCGGGATCAACTCTTGCGGCAGCTCTACCGTCGAACCATGTGATTGCACCGCAGAGCGATGGTCTGTCGGGACTAACTATGCAGACATTTGTTGGAGCGAAGCTCTGACAAAGTGTGCATGAGTAGAATTCTTCCACGTCCTCATCGCTGAGCATTTCGACTCTCTTATCTCTCTCTTCGTAGATTGGCATTGCTATTTCGTTCAGGAGCTTTTCGACGAGATTCTTGTCAGTTATGTAGACGGCTTCGATCTTTTCAATGAACGGAAGCTCGTTCTTGTAGAGCATCATTGTAGCCTTCGCAATCTGGATGAGGCTTTTCAAACCTTTCTTTACCGCTCCCTTTCCGATTCTTATCCAGATGTCATATCTCTGATTTAGGTGCATGTATCCCTCGATGTAGTTCTGGAAGTCATGGTTTCTCCTTTCGATGACCGGTTCAAGATCAGTCTCAACCATGTCTCCAGCCACGTAGTATATCATAGCATAGGGATAAGCCTGCCCCTCTTGCATTTCATCCAAGTCCGAACCAATCAGTGTGACTTTCATGTCTTCCACTTGATCTTTTGGAAGAGCTATAACGAGTTCGAAACCGGGCTGTGAAGGACCTCCAAATTCAACGAACATGTCGCCTTTTCTGATTCTTTCACCTTCATACATCGGTGAAATGTCGAATGGATATTCTTTCTCTTCGCCAACACTCACTTTTACCTTAACACCCTCCGGGATTTCGATTTTCTTTCTCTCTATAGCCATATTATCACCTCCCAAAAAATTTATAATTCAGCTAAAATCTCATCAAGGAGCTTTAGATAATCTTCTTCTTTCCTCCACAAATTTCCAAAACTCATTGCAGCGTTCGGGTGATAATATCTGTCGATTGCAATGGCTCTGATGTGAGGAGCGAAGTTCTTTATCGCAGCAAGCATCTGTGAACCGTGGTAGTAGGTGGTGCCGACCATTAGGACAAGATCGTAGTTGCCCTGTCCATCGAATCCTTTCCATTCTGGGTCTAAAAGGAAATGAGTAAGTTCGTGAAGAACCGCATATTTAACGTTGCTGTCTATCCCAGCCTCGATGAATCTGACGATGGCATTGCCCGTTGCCACAACGGTGATTCCTTTTTCAACAAACTTCTTGATTCTCTCAAACATCTCATCCGTGATGTCAGGGCCGACTATCAGCAACGGCCTTTTGGCCTTTTTGATCATCATAGCTACTGGTTTACCCTTCTCAAGCAGTGTCGCCATTTTCGGTCCGGGAATGTTGGCAGCGTCAAACGGCTGTTCAAACACTTTCGGCATCTCCATCACCTCACAACGTCATGAAACCTTCTCTAAACAACCTCTCAACGTTCGTCGGGTTGAAGCCTGCATAGTAACTCCTTATCGGACCTTCAAGGATCTTCTTCTTCTCCCAGTCTATCTTCCAGCCAAACTTGTCCTCAAGTTCCTTGAGAAGCGCCTCCTTCTTCGCCAACGGCAGGTCAGCCTCGGTTCTCACGAATAGATGCCAGTCATCAGGCATTCTCTTTAGATACTTCAAGCTTAGATCGATATAGTGTGTCAGCTTGATTGATCTTCCCTGTGTGGTATCATTGGGTCTGAAGCAGAGTTTTGCCATCAGCGGAATTGCCTCCTCAATCGTCTCGGCAGCAACAAGCAGATCCTGCGGAGCTGGTTCGATTCTGACCCTCTGTCCGGTTCTGACATCATAAACCATCCAGTCCTCGTCATTGTATGGTCTGCCAAGGAAAGCTCTTCTGTACTTGCTGCCGTGTGGTCCAACCACCACGGGTATGCCGAGTCTGTTAACTCCTGTAGCAATGCTTGCTGCCTTCTGGCTGTATGCACCCCATGCAAGTCCGCAGGCTCCAACTCTGTTCAGTATGTAGTCTGCAATCTCCTCGAAGT
>Ga0071330_1068789_pt1 | contig 28262 bp, 27 predicted proteins | sample GBScel77sediment_FD_63802 | JGI IMG/M metagenome (GOLD analysis project Ga0071330, IMG submission 63802) | Hot spring sediment microbial communities from Great Boiling Spring, Nevada - Cellulolytic enrichment Sediment 77C v2 (version 2) | ecosystem: Environmental > Aquatic > Thermal springs >...
AAAATCCGGCCTAGGAAATTCCCCTTCCCCCCGTACCAAACGAACGGCGGAACTATCCGTGAACTACGCATCTTAACGCCTGCCCAGAAAAGTTGACTCTCTTTCAAAATGTTCAAGAATCTCCGAATAAGTCGGTAGGAGGCCCAATTCAAATCGATCCGGATTTCCTCGCGTCTTTTCCGCGATTTCGTCATACCAGGTGGTATCATCAGGAGATTTCATAAACCACTGGGCATGCCACATCCTGTTTTCCCACACAAAGACGTACGTGGGACCGAAATGCAAACTCGAGTCGGCAGGGCTACCAAACGCGTTTTGAAGACGCGCAAGCATGAGTTGGTCAAAATCTGCGCGGCGCGTTGGGAACCATCCCCCTAGTTCGCGAATCGCGTCTAACCGTGCGGCCATAGCAGCGTGAAAACGCCCCGCCGCGTTCTCCACGTTAAACCCATTATAAACGGAATAGACGCGACTGGGATGGCACCAATCGCGTTCTTCCAACGACATTGCTACGGCGCGTAAATGACGCGACAAATAAATATCATCGTCGTCCCAAACGACAATTCCTTCTGTCTCCGCCGGAATAAGATCGAGCATATAGTTGTACTTCTCGGGAAGACTTGGAAAGCGCTTGGTCACCGATATGACGCGAAAATTCTCCCCTTCCATATTGGGGACACTTCCCGAGTCGTCGAGGATCAAAAGAAATCGCAACTCAGGCGGATAATCTTGCTTCTGAAATAGAACAATAGTTTGACCTACTAGCCTAGGCCGCCGATAGGTTGGACACAAACACGTGAGGAACATTACCACTTCCCCAATGGGCACGAGCTAGACAACCAACGCGCTTTTCTGAAAATAGGACAACCACACGCCGAACAAACGGCCCCATCGCGTTTTTCGCACAACGCGCAAATCCGCAAGCGCTGCTGGTAGATTTGTTCAGGAGTTTTAGCCGCTCCCGTGCTAATGTGATCGGAAAGCGCGCTCAGAAATCCGCGCGCTTTCTCTAGCCAATTGGGATGTTCATGCTTGACCAATTCGCGATCGCGACTCAGAATTGCGAAACCCTGGCCCTCCGCGCCGAAATACAAAACTGTGTACATAGAACCAGTGCCCAGTAGCCACTTCGTGAGCACGGAAAGAATCGACGGTTGTTCGTCAAGCCTATGTTCTCGCGTCTGCGGATTGTACGCGTGAACGGAAACCTTTTCTGTTAGGCCAGTACGCGCAATTACGATTGTTGGCCACACATAAAGCCTATCGCTGATACTCTCGAAGAGATGTCCAATTGGTTGGGGAGAATCCCAAATGAGAACATCACAACCTTCCGGAGGCTTAGGGACTTGGTGCATGCCGATTAGCATTAGCCGTTCGCGTGGGTATCGTTCATATGGACTTGCGTAGTACGCGTTTGGGAACGCGCTTACCCATCGCTGGTCGATGGTCATGATCAAAACGCGTTTTTCGTCTATGCCAAGCGCGTTCAGGCGTTCGCGAATAAGGCCAATTTCCTCACGCGGGACCTCCTTCCCGCAACTCCCGCAACGACGTTTCGGCGCGTGCTTTTGTGATTCTGTTGCTGTTGTTGGGGTATAGGGAGAATACGGAAATGGAAAGGAAGTTGTTGTTGTGATTTCGGCGTTCCAATCGTCAACGCGTTCGCACTCGGCAAGGATAGCCTGGAATTCTTGTTCGGTCATTGTGTGCGGCGACACTTCGCAAATTTGACCTTGCGAATCGCGCTCAGGCTCTAGGTATCCCTGAACGAAGTGCTTTTTAATCCGGTTTATGTCCCAACCAAGGCGTTTGAACCAAAGGACGTAGTTTCTCACTTTGTCGCGCAACAGGAGTGGGTACGGTACTTCAAGCCTGTGAAAGTTGTGCCAGTATTGAAGCTTTGGCGCGCACATTACGCGACCACCTGCGCGCCTGAACATTTCGTGAAAGCAAATCTCCTCGCCTCCGAATCCGCGAGCTAGAGGATGGAAGGCACCGGCAGCGAAGAAGTCTAATTTGCGAACAAGGAAGAATCCGAAGCCTGAACCAGGGATTTCGAACGGTTCTGTTCCTTTTGCGCGTTCGTCATAGGCCCAAATACCAAGCATGCCGTGACGGAAAACGGGCTCAAAGTGACTTGCGTAATGTGTTCGCAAATCGTCGTACAATTTGACCGCGTGGAAAAGAACGCGCTCATCTCCTGCGTAGGCAATTGCTTCCTGAATCGCGTCATAGAAACCAACCGGGAAAAGAACGTGAGAATCGAAACAGGCTACCCACTCGCCACTAGCCTGCGCGATCGCGTAATTGCGCGATGGCGATGTACCAACAGCATGAGAAAATGGGACATAACGCACGCCGGCCTTCGTACAGAAATCCGCGATCAGTTTACTTTCTGGAGAATCCGGGCTATTGTCCACAACCACAATATCCGCATCACTGGGCAATCCCCCGTGAAGCCTTAAGGATTGAATCGTTTCAATAACGCGTAAATCGCGATACGTTGCGGTGACAAAACTGACGTTCATAGGCACCCCCTACTAGTAGCATTCTGTTTGCGCGTACTGGCCTTCGTATTCTGGTGGCTCAATGGGAGGATCGCAACCGTCACAATAGAGGCAGTTATCTCCCGTGCAAAATTCTATCAGCTCCCAATAGTATTCGCCTCCCGATCCTTCATAGGCATACCACCAGCAATAGCAGTCCTGACACCAGTAACTAGCCTCTTCCGTGCTGGTTGTTGTTGTTGTACTTCCGTCACTCGTTGTTGTTGTTGTTGTGCTGGTTGTGGAAGTATCCGAAGTTGTTGTCGTCGTCGTACTTGTGGTTGTACTTGTCGTTGTACTTGTGGTTGTACTTGTCGTTGTACTTGTGGTTGTGGTTGTCGTTGTTGTTGTGCTTGTTGTTGTTGTGCTTGTTGTTGTCGTGCTTGTCGTTGTGCTCGTTGTCGTTGTGCTGCTTGTCGTCGTTGTGGAGGCGTCTTCTGTGCTAGTTGTGGTTGTGCTGCTTGTCGTCGTTGTGCTTGTTGTTGTGGTGCTTGTTGTTGTGGTGCTTGTTGTTGTGGTGCTTGTCGTTGTGGTGCTTGTCGTTGTGGTAGTTGTAGACGCGTCTTCCGTGGTTGTCGTAGTCGTGCTTGTTGTGGTGCTAGTCGGCGGCGTCTCTTGCGTTGTTGTCGTAGTTGTGGTTGTTGTCGTAGTAGGAGAACCAGTACACAGAATTGCGTACCAGTCAGGCCATGGGGTTTGTGGCGTGAAATCGGGAGCAGGGCAGGAACACCAGTCATAACAATACGATTCCCAGAATACCCACTCGCTCCCCGTCCAATACCAGTAGCACACTCCCCATTCACACGGCCATTCGCCGGTTGTAGTTGTGGTTGTGCTTGTTGATGTTGTCGTTGGCCATGGTAGGTCAGGGGGTTCCGGAGGCGGCGGCGGTTCGCTGGTTGTTGTTGTCGGAGGCGGAGGGAGTTCGCAGACGTGAGGCGTATATAGCTTGAAAACCGAATCGCACGTCAATCTACCAATACGGTAAACCGGATATAAAACGCGAGTAGGCCGGAAGTCAGTCCATTGGCCGGTTATCGGATCATACGAGTGTGCCCACTCGCAATAGCACCATTGTCGTCCCTCTGGTGTTACTACACACTGAACGCGAGAACGTTCATCGTATATCTTTTCCGCGTTTTCGCCCCAGTATTCGGGAATGGCATAAGCAACGTCTTCAATTGCGGCCCCTTGGCACGCTGTATAAGTTTCCTCAAGCGCGTAGTTCGGTGGACGGTTGGGATATGGGCAATAGCACAGTTCCGGAACACCACGACGACGAAAGCGACACTGACACGGATCGCGGTCGTAGTCTTCGACTTTCAACCAGAATATTCCATTATAGGTTACCCAACGACATCTTCCGCCGCATTGGCAGTCGATTTCGGGATTCCATCCGGGATATCTGTTGCGATTCGGATCGTCCTTCGACAAGCAGGGCATGAAGATTTCTTCGGGCCCGAACCAGATATTATAACTGTCTTCGCACGGATGTTCATATGGTTCGCATCCTTCCGGGCAGGACGTTTTTTGAATGTAATCCGCCGCCGTGCTCCCAGGATAGATGGGTTTGCGAAGGAATTGTGCCCAACCAAAGCATGAGTCGGGAATCCAGTCATCATCGCGATACGCGCAAGGGGTATAAATCACTTGCGGCGGTCGCGTGTCGAGCTTAACAGAATGGGGATGATCGGGATCACGTGTTGGATAATGCCAGGGAACCCACTTCCATTCAAGAGAAACGTTCCATTCTCCTTCTGGATACTGGATAATGTAGTAGTCACAATTGCACCCTGGGACTTTGCAACGCTTCTCCTCAAGGCGGTATTGCTGCCATTCAATCGCGGCGCGATACATGCAAAAATCGTCGCCGCATGGGCACTCCTCCGGTTGTTCACTATCGGGAATGCAATCGCGTTTCACGTAGTAACCCAAAAAGAGACACGGCGGGCCTGGGCACTGATACCCCTCCGCACAGTTCGTTTCAACAAGGAGATATCTATTGCGGCCTGAATCGAATTCGTACGCGCAATATCCGTTGGGGTAAGAATCTGGTGTTGTCGTTGGGGGAGGAGGCGGCGGAAGTTCGTATGTCGTCGTTGTGCGCGTCGTTGTCGTTACCGTCGCGCAGTACGAAAGAAAAGTGTCTCCATTGACGGGCCTGATTGACGGCGGTAACGTGGGTTCTCGGCATACGCACCACGTCGGGCAGTCAGGCCCATTAGGAACCCACTGACCGTTCCAGTAGGAAATTCGGCATCGTTGGTACTCGCACCTCATGGCGAAGGCAATTCTTCACAGTTGTATTCAGGACAAATGCACGTACAACCAACATGAGACAGGCTTCCGCAAACTGGTTCGTAGTTATATCCCTGGCAATGCTCAACAACGCGATCCCCAACGCGGCACGGCGTTGGAAGGTTAACAGTTGGGCACGTACAACCTCCTGTGTCTCCAAAGTCCTGGCAAGTCTTTACAAGTACCCAACTCTGCCCAGTACATTCCCAAACGCAGGAACCAACGCACGAATAGCCTGATTGTTCTGGGGGTAGGCACGAACACGATAAGCACTTTGTTGTACGCGTCTTCCCTGACCACGTTTTATACGTGCATTCGTCGCGCTTTCCTTCAACACACGCGTTCACAAGCAAAATCCAACCGCTCTTTTCTCCTGGCCATTCGCACCACATATAGACGCACGAACCGCGACAACCAGGAAGAGGCTTAACGGGCAACGGCGGTGGTTCTTTCGAACAATGCGTGGTGGCATATTGGCATAAGGCGATATCCGTCGGCAGGAGACAGTGGCATTGCGGGCAACAGTTGTGCCTAACCAAGATCAATTCGCCGTCAGGCGGTGCGCTGTACCATAGGCATTCCCCTTGTTCGCCGCAATAGCAATCACGCGGCGTTGTCGTTGTTGGTGCCTCTTTCGGCGGTTCGTCACAACACGGATGCCCAGGAGGCCAAGGACCACATAAAGGATCGAGCGACTGACATTCAGGCGGGAGCTCAGGACAATTGCCCAGAGAATATTCGCACATTGCATAAACGAGATCGCCAGGAGCTAGGCCGGAACAATCCGCCGGATAACAGCAGAAACAATCCTCCGGGCAATCCTCATGTTCGGGCTCCTCGGGCTTCGTTCTGACGAACTCCGTTCCAGTCCACCACCACGTGCAAAGCGCATCGCATGCCCCCTCGGGGAGACAGTCTTTATCGACTGCTGGGCAGTCCTCACGTCGAGGCCTGCAGGAACCATAAACGACGGTTCCGGGTTCTAGGTCTTCACAACTCGCCGACGGATAGCAACAAACACATCCTTCCGGGCAGACTTGTCCTTGCTCGCCGCCTGGTTCTCCCTGAATGAACTCCTCGCCGTTCCAATACCAACTGCAATAATAGCCTTCGCAATCCGCCTCCGGCGTCGTTGTCGTCGTTGTTGTTGACGTCGTGCACTCAATGCCCTCAGGAAACGCGCCTGCCGCTGGGCATCCCTCTTCGCGGATTTGTTCGATAGTCTTGCATGGTGTATACGTGCGCTTGCATTCGTAATCGATCGTCGTTGTCGTTCCGTCGTCGATAACTACGGTATCTTCGGCACAACAAAATTCGGGATAACACGCATCACATCCCGGAGGGCATCCCTGTTCCAAAACCCACTGGCCTTCCGAATACGTTTGTCCTGTTTGTACCCATCGCCAAACCGCGTATTCCCCAGCGCACGGATCAACGCTTTCCAATTCACAAGGAACAGAAACAACCGTTCCGATATATGCTTCGTCACATTCAACATGCACTGGTTCCGGGCAGTAGCACGGAGAAAAGCACTCGTCGCGCTCTTCGAGATATACCCATTCGTATCCGTTCTCCGTATAACTGCACTCCCAATAGCAATGGCACGACGTGCACGCGTGCGTGAGTGGTTGAGGAGTAGGATATACTTGGCCAGGAGTAAATTTCGGATTGTAGCCTGGCGATGTCGTTGTTGTCGTTGTTGGGCAATCCCATCCCCAATGGCGTGGCCAATGCGGCGCTCCGAGTGTGCGAATGCGCGCCGTTCCATTTCGAAGGTCTAGCTCTAGCCAATCCGTTTGTTCTGGCAGTTGCGGAGTACCAACCAACACGTATTCCGCGATTTTCCCGCCGCGGCCTAGACGTCGCCATAGCCGTTTGTGAATTGGGAAGAGGCGTTGGTACAAGCAATCTTTATCGCACGTATGTTCGTGAATCGTAATATTCAAATCCCCTGGCGATATGGTGAGCTGCCAGGAGTCGAAATATCGTTCTGAAGAAAACGTCCCTGACGCGCAAACAGGAGCGAGAACGGATAAGCTTCTTACTGATGCTCCTTCAATGATCGCTCCCGCGGTTCTCGGGCCTGACATAGAAGCAGGCCTGCCAATTTTCCGGATATAGACGCGATCGGTGACATGCGCGATCGCACACAAATGAGCTGCAAGCGCGTCAATGAGGGCATCGGCGGGGATGTCACTTTGTCGCCATAACGCATAATTGGGGATTGTGTCGCAATCGTATGTGTAATCGCTTGTCGTCGTTGTTGTCGTTGTTGTCGTCGTCGTTGTCGTTGTGGTGGTGGTAGTTGTGGTTGTGCTTCCGCGTGGTATGCACTCATATGTGGTTGTCGTTGTCGTTGTTGTGGTAGTTGTTGTTGTGGTTGTTGTCTCGAGATACTCTTCCAGTGTGTCGTAGCCAGGAATCGGAATTTGCTTGTCGCGTTCGTAGTAAAGGAATAGCTCGTCGTAAGACGCGATACCGTTAGCCGCGAAATAGCGCGCAAGTTTCGGATGTTCCTTCATAGCAAGAAACGCGTCTCGCGCAATCGCTGCCCAGGAGCGCGGATTGCGAACACGTACGCGTACATCACGAAGGAAGTATGTCCACGACACAAGAAGCGCGAGATAGAGGCCATTAATCGAAATTCGTTCAGGCTTGCCTTTACGCGCTTCTTCGTCTTCTGGTGTTGTCGTTGTCTCAGTCGTAGAAGTCTCGCCGGGGTACGGAGTTCGTACCCATCCGATACGAACCCAACTAACAGGGAAAAGGGGAATGCTGAAGGAGTCAATCAGTTGGCCAGCGTCGTTGAAAAAACCAATTTCCAGTCGCGGACTGGGTTCGGTTAACGCGTTCAGCAGCACAAAGCCAGGAAGGACGCAAACGAAAGACGCAGGACGTGTGGCACCACTCAACCACAACACAACGCCAGGAGGCGGGGGACTAACAGAATCCCACTCAAAAGCACCAATGGGAAGTGCTAGGCCTCTAGGCCCAACGTCTTTGCGTCCCCCTACATAGCCAGGAACCCAAACGCGTTTGGTGTACAAAGCGCGATAAGCAGGCGTTGCCCGCAGACGCGAAATTTCCGCGTCTACGACATCCCCTTCTTCGAATATGGGAATTGCATATCCGGCGTACCGATAGACAATTTGCATTTCTAGTCGAATACCCAATCGAAATCGGTTCGGAAATCGATGGCAATTGAAATGAAGGACAATTGCCCTTCAAGAGGCGTCAACCACTCAACTGGTCCCGTTGCCGAAGCAGCATAACAACCGCGTAGGGGAACATCAGGCGGCGCTTGCGTTAAGACGGCGTGAATTATCTTTTGAATGAGGGCATACAATCCGCTTTCCGCAGATAGCAAAGCAGCGTCGATTGATCCTGCGCGGTCAATAGCCAGTCGGGAGAATACGCGTACGCGCACATCCCATTCTACCACGCACTGCGCGGGATTTTGTTCCGGAACAACAAAGCGCATCTCCCGAGGACTAATGACGATAAACGGCGTAGTTGGGGGAATTCTCGGCGGCGAAGTGTCATGCGTGCTGACCATAACCGCCGATTCATGCAATTGCAACGCGTCGACGATAGCCGTCTTGAACCACGCCAGAATTGTGGCAGGTGTTGGCAGACTCATACCACAACAGGCCCCAACCGCGGATTGAACGCGAGTAATAAACCACCATATTGCTGTTGCTCAACAGGCGTTGCCACATAGCCGCGCACACAAACGGGCAACGCAGCATTCGACGGCGGCAATTTATCGAGTGCCCAAACTACTTTTGCGCGAACTCGGTAAATGTAGGCATCGCCAGTCGGTGAAAGCACCGGAGGAAATAGCTCTACTTTCGGGCCTTTGATTATCCAACCAGAAATTGGGATTGTCTGCCCTCCAGGAAGTTTCAAGTCTGTCGTGAAGTCGGTCAGTGCTGGGAGTTCGGGCATCTGTCCAATTCGTTCTGTGTCGTAAACCAGGCGGCGAATGGCCGCAGGAGCACCAATTTGAACCAGAATCCTGTTGCTTGTCGAAGGCTCGCTCAGGCGTAACGCATGACGTCCCAATTGCATTACGTAGGTATCAGAAACACGCGTGTATGTGTAGAGGCCCAAAACGTGGTTTTCCGCGTATTTCCCAACGATGAAATCAGGCCAAAGATTTTCGTAGGGATCAAAGTCGTTGTCAGTTCTGTAAACGATGCCTTCAACATGAAAATCAGGGCCCTCCGTGGCCTGAGTTCCTTCTTGTTTGGACTCGCCATTATTCTCGCCTGACGTTGGTTTGCGCGCTTGCCATCCCTCTTCCTCAGGAGTACTTGGCATGCTCTTGTCGTCACTATATGGGTACTGAAGGAAATTCATGAATGTCTGCAGGAGATTTATTCCGCGTGTATCGATAACGGGCACCGCCGTATAGCCGTACGGATTCCCCTTCCAACTAATGTAGGGATGATATAACTGGTTCCCATAGGGATACGGAAGATTGTGTTCCTGAGGAAGCTTCGGGATATCGTTAATCCCTGCTTCGATCTCTTTCATTTCCCATCCGCATGCAAACAAATGTGCGCGTACGAAGTCAAGGCCCTCGTAGTTCTCACTGCCAACAGTTTGAATTTCGAGATTCAACGAGACGCGACATTCCTCGCCGAACTCCTCGACGATTTCGCAATTGTTGATTAGCCATGCCGATCCGTAGGAGTTCGCACGTTGCCGGATTTTAAGGAAGAAGTCGGCGATTTGCACTGCGCGACGCACCAACATGTATCGAGGAACGACAGGCGGAGCGGTGAGCGTAATTTGTACTCCGGCCAAGCACGTTACGCCGTCTTGAACGCGACGCCGATGGGTTACTTGCATTGTTGTGCACGGCCACGGCGCGGCGTCTTTAATTTGCTTGTCAACAATTTCGTAGTCTAAGCGCGTTCCGTCCTCGCGAAAAGCAAAACGACAAGATTCCCTACGGAAGCCTGGTTCTAACGCTGGCCAGCACAAGAGGCGTTGCGTGAAGGAGGTCAGGGAGAAAGGCTTTGATTGAACCAAACAACCGCGGATTGTACGCGTGATCGCGAAATTCACGTCAAAGGCTTCTTCGACACTCCAACGATTGCTAAGAATTGTCGGATCGGGATTATCGGGAGGCCATCCGTGCGTGCTTTCGCGTTGATATTGGTCATCAGGACGTTGAAGAACACAACAATCAACGCGCCAGGAGATAGAACACAAGCGCGATCCCATTATTGAGAGAATGCGGAACTCTTGTGGTTGAGGACCGTTCTTGAAATCGCGTGTTACGTATTGTTCGGTAGTGTCTGCAGGATACACGTCCAAAATGACGTCGTCGACGATTCGCCACTCGCCGTTCACAAGACGGATATTTCGCACCAGAATCGTCAGGCGTTTGCGCGGTTCTCGAAGTGCAATAAAGAGGTCTTGAAGTCGCTTTTGCGTCGTTTCGCGCTCAACTGGTTCCTTTTGTTCTCCGTGAATCAACCACGTTCCTGGGCCTGTTTCGTGAGTACCAACAATTCCTTCAACCGTGATACTGAAGCGCGTATAAAGGTAATCCGTTCCGGAGTCGTCATAAACGACGTCCTGCCGAAATTCGCGGATGCGACAGTTGTAAATTTCAACGTTGTTGTACCGAACAATTGTGGGCATGGCTATTGTGCCCTCGGTCCTCTAAAAGGCTTTGGTGGTGGTACTGGAGTCCAACCGGGCAACGCTGGTCCGCCTGCCATTCTTCGCAACGCGTCTAGCAGTGGCCACAACTCCGCAGCAGGCTTCTTCTCCTCTTCCTCAGAACCAAATTTGAACGCCTTTCGGATCGCGTCAACGACTTTTCCAATCGCCGCAAGAATGTGATTCATGAACGTGCGAAAGACGGAGGCGACTTCTGCAAACGCGATCCGGATGGCACGCGTGTTCTCTAACAGTTCCTTGTAACTAACCAATTCGCGTTGCAATTGCGGCGCAAGTGCGCGAGCAACGGCCATGCGGTCGCGCCGTTGATACATTTCCATAATCGCACGCATGCCGGCAATAGCAGGAGACACATCGGCAAATTGGTCAAGAATTCCGCGCAGTTTTAGGCCTGCTTTCTCCGCCGCATTGCCTAGGCCCTGAAGGGCCTTAACCACAATAAACCCAATCCCCGCGATAAGTCCGAGAACACGAAGGACAGGCCAAAGAGTTTGAAGCGTCGACGGTTGGGCAGCAGTCGTTGCGGCCGAGATACGAGAAGCAGGAGCGACGGAAACACGCTTGACCACTTCCCGAGTGCCGACTCGCAGGAACGGAGGCGAAGCCTTCCGCCCCTCCTGCGTTTGTGCTAACCGATCTGCCGCCTCCCCCTGCTCCTTAGCCGCATCCCGAAGCACCTCCGTGACAAGTTGAAGATCATCTTCAACACCTTCCGGCCGAGTCGCAGGAGTAGGAACAGGCCTTCCGCGGAGGCCAACATTTTCAGCAATACTTGTCAAAGACTTCTCAAGAAAGCGGCGTTTGAAGGCCGCAATATCCCTCCGCGCAGTCTCCCCTTCAATTAACGCCTCCCGCAAACGGCGGAGGATTTCGGAAAATATCCGTCCGATCACGGTAGAACTCCTTGCGGGCCTGATACAACTGATATTCAAAACGGCCTCGGTTTTCGTCGCCGGTTATCGATATGAACGCGTCTTCGGGAATGTCCCCAAGGCCCATTGAAATCCCAAGCGCGATTGGCCATGCGCGCACATAGAACGTTTCATTCTCACACAGCAACATGGCCACAAGAAGCGCCGGAGTGCGCGGAAATCCGGGGATGGCTATAGCCGCAGAACCATAAAGGGCTATAAGCCTAACCCATGTGCTGTACTTTTTTTTTAAGCTTTCCAACAACTCCAAGAATCGCACAAAAACCGCGATAATTTCCCACTCTGTGAGTCCCCTTCCCGTCTTCTCATTGTATCGTTCAAGACCAAAGACGTCGCACACCGCATTGAGGAATTGCGTCGTTTCTGGTTCCTGCTGTGCGTCGACTGCGTCGAGAAGCGCGGGGATATTCGCTTCATGAGTCGTAATGCGTCTATAAAGAGAAAGAACGTCCCCGTAAACAATACGGCGACCGTTGTAATAACGGAATAATGCTCCTTCCTTCGTCAATCGCCAACGACGATACCAACGCAGCATAAGCGTGCTCCTGATTGGAACGCGTGGGACAACAGGCGAAAACTATTGATAACTTGCGAGGAAATTCAGTGCAGAAGTCGAAAGGCCCTCTTCGCGCTCCTTGGGTTCTTCTTGCTTCTGCGGCGGTTGGAAGTGCGGGTTCACGACGACTTCTTCTTCCTCCGTTGGCGAAGCTAACCCAGTGATATCGCGCAGGTCTTGAGCGCGAATCCGGAGGCCCATATCAAACGCAGCACGGATCGCGTTCAGGCGTTCCTCGACGTTAGGCTTCTCGACTTCTATGACGAATCGGAAGTAAGAAGGATCAAGACGAGGGAAGTTCCACGCAACAAGTCGACGTACCAACTGATCGGTTAGGGTTTCCGCGAGATTCGACGCGTCATATTTCACGATTTGCAAGAATGTGTCTAGGTGAATAGACGCGAGATTTGAACCAAGACCGGTTGCGTGTGCTTCAGTGGTCAATGTTTGTCCCAGAATGTACCGCTTAATCTGGTGCCCAAAGTAGTCGTGCAGAATTTGCCGAAGCACCTCAGCACCGGCCATTGACGGTTCGATGCGTTCAACACCATAGAGGGCCCCTTCAGCACCAGGAGGCCGAGGAACAACTAGAATGTACTTCTGGGGACCGCTCCTTCGTGTTGCCGCCTGAATGATTTCCTCGCGAGCTGTTTCGTTTCCGGCAGGGTAGTACCATAGTTCAATCCCAAACGCGGACCGCTCAAGGAACTCCATTAGCCAACGGAGTGCTTCTTGCTTCTGGTACCAACACCAATAGACGCGTGAACGAATGCCGACGCCGAAAATTCTATCCGCGGTGATCGCGTCTTCATATTCGCCGTCTTCGATTAGATGACGGTGAATAACGAGGAGATCCCGCTTGTGAGGCGGCGGAAAGTAGGCAAGTCCTCTATAGGACGGCGCAATATGTTCGCGATTCTCTTCGAACCAACGACGCGCTTCTTCACTAACAGAACCGGGGCTTACCAAAATGCCCCACTCCTCAAAACGCGGAAGACCTAGCTTCGTATCGACTTTCCAAACTAGCTTATCGCCGTGAATCGGCATCCAACTCCGGATGCCTACGTACTTTCCGCCGTCTAGCCAAATCCATTGGTATTCGTTCATCACAGCATAACGGCCGTACCAAATCGCGGAAAGAAGAACGTCGCGATATTGAACGAATCTAGGGATTAGCCGGATCAAACGCGTGATGATCTCCCGCGCACGTTGATATTCCGCGTCTTGCGTTTCCACTTCTATTCGCCAGTCGAGAAGCGCGGTTGCCCTCTGCCGGAGTTCGACGCACTCCATAATGACGGGATCATACCGCATCATCCTGGCATGGGCAAAGGATTCGCGGAGCGCTTCATCAGAAGGCCGATAGACGCGAGCAACGCCACCAGTGACTAAACCAAGATAAGTAGCCGCGTGAGGAACAAGAGGCTGCCCATTGCCAGGAGGCATTCCTGGCAACTGCGTGACGTTGCCATTCTCGATAACGTAAAGGTAATCTGCCATGCGCGTCTACGAAGTCCAACTCTGATACAAGACGTAGGAAGTGCCAATAAGCTTCGGATAGCAATCAAATGTCAGCATGAGCACCGAGGGCCTTGATCCTTTATTGATCTCGATTGGTTCCCGAGGAACGGCGCGGGGGAATTCCCAATCAACTGTGCCCTGCTTTTGAAAGTCGATGATTAGCCTATAGGCCAATCCGCCGTCGAAGACGATAAGACCAGCTCCTGGCACAATCCCCGGCGTGAGCGTCGCGGGACTTAACCTTTTGCAAATTTGGTCAGCAATAAGCGCGTCCCACTTCGTCAATTCGAGTTGCACCACGGCGCGTTCGCCGTGATAAACCAACTCCGCAGGAGGCCCATTATCTCCTCCCCATTCGTCAGTGTGGACTTCTTCGAAATAGGCCTCCGTGCGAATGCGTACTCCTTCGCGTGTAAACCCCAATTGGGCCAATTCGGTGTTATCGCATCCCTCAGGCCCGATAAGGATAAGGGCAGGACCGGCGACTTGCACCGTGATCGGCATGGGATTGTCTCCGCATCAGTAGAGTTGTGTTTCCTCAACACGCGGAGGATAGAAACGCGTGCAACGATCTACCAGAAGGTTTTGCGCGTGGAACTGTGCAAGGGTAATTGCGCGACCTTCTGGCAGTGATCCTTTCCGCGCTCGCGGACTGGCGAAGATCATTTCACCGCTTTCCAACTGCCGAAGGAGTTGCTGCGTGTCTTCTCGGAGGGTTTTGTATATGTCGCCTCCTATCGTATTGACGCGTGCGGCGGCTAAACGCAACATCGCCAGATTGCAAACGATGTCCTTGTAGAATTCGAGGTCTTCCGGATCAAGTTGTTCCAACTCCTCAATTGAATAACGGCCCCCTTTCAGAATCGCCGCACGCAATTGGCCTTCCGCGCCGCGAAGCGCCGCAGAAATGCGCGGATTGCTGGCAAGGTTAGTCTCCAATTGGCCATCGTCCCTGGCCAATTGTGCCAACAATCGCGCATCCCAACGATTTACGAGATCGGCAACAGTCACCAACACGGTTAGACGACGTTTTTCAAAATCACAGCAGCAGCAGGAGCGACAAGGCGGCAATCAAAGTCCTCTACAACACGCCCGAGAGTTCGCCGGTTGTCCGCGTCTTCCTTGACTTCAACGGTCATTTCCTCCTTCATGAAGAAGACCAAAGCGGCGAAGTTAATGACGTTGGCAGTTCCTTCCATTCCCCCAGGACGCGCAAGCATAACAACCTTATCGGCGGGGAACACGCTTTCAACAGTTCGCGTTCCGCCTTTCCGCGACGTCACTTTGCGCGTTTCGTCTACAACAACAGTATAGCCATAGAGGATTTCGGGAACGCCGTAGGAAACATTTGTGCGTTCGGTCACTCCGCGCACAAAATCCCAACCGGCCTGATACCGAAGGAGCTCAAGAATTTCCGGAGCTTGGGCAACTGCTTTGGCAACACTGGTGCCCATTACAACAACAAGATCATCTTTGGTGACCGCTCCCAATGTGTCGTTTAGAATGATATCCGCCGCGTCGTTCAAACTCTTGAGAATGCGGCGAGTGCTGCTATCCGACGTAGTCCATTTTCCGCCGTACGTCGTATTGACGTCGATCACGTGCGTGCTGTCGTATTGCGACTCGTCAAAAAGCACGTTTACCGCCGCCTGAGTTCGCGCCGTCATGGCACGTTGGGCAGCAGCACGAGCATGAGCGGCCACGACGTCCCAAGTCGCTTGCTGGACTGCTTTCCAACCAAGCACAAATTCGTAGCTATACCGTTGGGTACGATACGGCCGGAACTCGAATTCGCGTTGCGCGTCCATACGACGCGGTGCGTCCGCGCCGTCGTACCAAACGAATTCCCGCAAGTCAGAATAGAGAATACGGCCCGCGTCGTCAGGACTCAACCAGAGATAATAACCGGTGTCCCTCTCGACGGGGATGACCTGCGAATAGCGCGCAATCTTAAAACGTTTCGGATCACGCGCAAAATCGACGGTTAATTTGTCGCCTGCTAACGCGACAGGAACATATGTGTTCGAAACACCCGGCATTACAACGGGCATGGCATTCCTCCTGTGCTAGAACTACGACAAGGCTGGCCTGACCTTCCCAAACGGAATCACGAAAACACGAATTTTCTGACCGGCCGCAGTTGCCGAATCGAGTGCTACGGCCCCATAGTTTTGAATCGTTGTCCCACTGGTGGCAATCGGCACGGCGCGACCTTGCGAGTCGCTTTTCAGCAAGTTTCCGGCGGAAATCGTTCCACCTGCTTCAACCAAACAAGTTTCGCCAGTGCTGTAAATAAGGACTTGCTGGCCAGTGCGCGCAGCGTACGCGGTTGAAACTAAATCTGCCAACGGCGCGACCTGCGTTCCTTCATGAGCAACACCGATAATTTCGTTGTTGTCACCTGCTTCGGCAACCTGGCCAGGGCCGCTTACTCGCACAAACCGAGACGGCCGAATATCCCCAGAAGCGCGTAGTGTGAGGATAGCCATTTCGAGCCTCCTTAGACTTGTTTGCTTACTCGTTGCAACGCCTCTTCGAAACTAATCTCCACTCCGCGTTCGCGTTCACGAAGAACTAGTTCGCGAGCGCGTTTCCTGATGTCTTCCGAATATTGCTCCGCCGGTTGTTCGATGCCCGGAGTACGAACAAATGGGATGTATTCCCCAATCGGGATAGGTCGGTAGTTCTCTTGAATGCATTGCACGTGGTCTTCGAATTGGGCATCGGTCATGAGCGGATACTTACACCGCTCAAACTCCTTCGCAAGATCAAATGCATATCGTTGGCGGAGCGCGATTAGCCGCGCTTGTCGCTCCGCGTTAATTCTCGTAGCCTTCTCCGCCTCTAACTCCTGTTGCAGTCGTTCAATTTCGGCAAGGAGATGGCTATACGCCTCACGCGGTTCGGTCAAATTGTATCGACTGCGCGCTTTCTTTTTCTTCTTGGTTTGTTTCATCTTTCCATAGGCAGCGCCAAACATACGGCGTTGGGCCTCGGTTAAAGGATGACCGCAGACTTCCCCTTTCCGCAAAATACGCCGCGCAACTTTCGGATCGATTTCTTCCGACGGATAAGCATAACTTTCGCGCTTAGCTTCTTCGCCGTTCTTGTTTTCTCCCGATTCTGCCGAGGAGCGTTCCACGGCCTCAGGAGCAGCGACAACTTCTTTGGCCTCTTCGTTTTCTTCTTCTTCGAGTTCCTCTTCGAGTTCCTCTTCGATTTCTTCTTCTTCCTCTTCGGCTAACTCTTCGCGCATTTTGGCCTTAACCCACTGAACCCAATCGAGATTTTCAAGCGCTTCAAGGATTTGTTTCAATTCTGCGTCGGTCATTGCTTGGTACTCCTGTCGTTTTGCGTGTTCCGGGACGTAGACATTGCTTCCTGTTGGCATTGCGGCGTATCGCTGTACAACAGTATTCCCCTCCCTACTAGTATACAGAAGCGTTAAACCCATATCTAGCCGCGGTGGTTCGCCTCCCAAAAGCGCGATAGGATCAAAATGGGTTTTCGTTAAATCGTCGTGCAAAACGAATTCTGGACTGCGTCGCGGATATCTCCGGAGCACATCAGCGTGTTCACGGAGAATATGGAAATCGGCTAGGATGGCGAGGCGTCCGCCGTGCATGCCGAGATAAAACGGACCGGCGAAACCCACAACAGGCGGATTATCGCCAGGCCCTTTTGTGTGACCTATGATAACAGTTGCGTAATCCCCGGTTGTCTCAATTCTCTTGTTGCAATTGCGAACAATCGCGCTTAGAAGTCGCCAGTCAAAGACGACTCTGCGGCCGTCCGATAAAACGGCCTCATGTTCGACAAACACGGGGACATTTCGAACTACGATAAACGCGCTTTTCGGGAGCGCTTTCTTTTTGGCGTCGGTTAGTTCTACGGGCATTTTGCGACTCCTCTATAAAACGCGTACGCGCAAATACAAGAAAGGCAAGTGAAATCTGTGCGGATATTCCTTGCGAGCCCTGCTTCTGGGATTGTTCTACGGCTATTCCGCATGCTGCGGGCAAGGCTTTCTTGGGGGAATCCCCGAAGACCGGCGTTAAATTGACTAGGGGGACAAGGGGGAAAGAAATCTCGGCAGTCCCCCAGAACGGGGGACAGTGCGGCAGTGTGGGGCTAGCTCAAGAAAAAATTTTTGCAAGGTCTTGACAAGACTTGACCGATAGGAATAATGGAGGCAGACAAGAACACGGGGAACACGATTCCCAATGGGGCCTAGAAGAAACGCAGGCGGAAAAAATTTCCAGCAAACACTTGACAAGCCTATACCGTATGGTACAATAGAGATAGAAAGAGACAAGAAAAAATTTTTGCCGAACAGTTGACGGAGCTAAACCGTAGGGTATAATAGAAGCAGAAAGGCAAAAAGAAAATTCGGGGGAACACTTGACAAGGCTATAACGTAGGATAAAATAGAAGCAGAAAGGACACAAGAAAAATTTTTGGGGAGAACACTTGACAAGCCTGAATCGTAGGGTATAATAGGAGCAGGAAGGCAATCGGAGGTCAAAAATTTTGGGGTTAATTGAATCGTGGTCAATGCAATTTGAAGGAGGAGGCCAAACATGATCCGCAAGGTGATGATTGCCCGGAACGGTTGGGTAGCCACTGAACTGAATGGGAGTGTCACGGCTATCGATCCCAGAGGCGTAACATACCGATTCCCAGGCGTTATCTGGGAAGATTTCTATGGTTCGGTCCTGAGGGCCTTCACTCCTAGCGGCTATGTGGACGGGGACATTGAAGGAGTGGTTCAAATCGTCAAACTCGCCGGTTGTGTGACGATTGAAAAACCGGAAACGATTGCCTACGTAACCAACATCACGAAAAACGGGGCTACGGTTATCGTTGCGGGCAAGTGCAAGGCTACTTCTGCCCTCCGCAAGCTAGGCTTCCGGAAAGCACGCAATTGGTTCAAGGAGGTGGCCAGCGAATATGAGGGCCTCCGACTGGTTGAGTTGCTCATGAAGAAGTGCGGTTTTGGCACCGACGATTTCACTGCGTTCTCCCTGCACGCGCAGGGATGGCCCGAGCTCAGCTACATAACATACCTCAACCTGTTTTTTTGGATTTCACCGTATTCCCTGAACTTGATTTTAATGATCTACCCCCTTAAAAGTACCCAAGTTTTGCTCGTGGAACCTAGCTTCCGAGCACAAAATTTACCTTGATTTTGAGCTGTTTTAAGCTATTTCTAGCTAACGTATGTTCATCAACCGAAACGAAAAAAAGTGGCTACAGGAACAAATGAAGAAGGGGGAGAAGGAGCAGCAACCTCCCCCACAAGAAAACGCTATTCCTAGTCAACAGCTCCCCGCTTATGACTTAGTACGAGCAACTATCTATTTCGTCCCTTTCGGTGTTAGTCTCAACAATGCAATGCCTTTAAGGGGAGCAACACCACAAAAAAGGCCTTGGGAGTACTACGTAAAAGGAAGCTTACCGATTATAGGCCAGCCTGTTATTCTAGTCGAAGGTGATGAAGCTATTTTTCAGTGGGATCAGTCGAATCAGGATTGGCAATTGATTAAAGGGGGATATTTCCTTGCAACAGGGAAGGTAGTTTCAGGAGAACGACAGGCTATTGATTTGCCATACTATGAAGTAGAAATTCTTTATCCACAAAAACTTAGAGGCCAATATTTTTTCGCTTCTTATAAAGGTTGTGCTGCTCCTCTACCTCTAGGTTGTATCGTCAACCTGGCTTACACTGGCGATAAATGGTATATCGTCGAAGCCCACTGTTGTGAAACAACTTCGACTACTACAACGACAACGACAAGCACAACGACAACAACTCCGGAACCTCCAGGTTGTGATAACTGTGTTTGTGGTTGGAGAGCGGTAGGCCGTATGGATCCGGAGACAGGGAAGCCGTACTTAGGTTGGATGATGTACTCAACTTGCGGAGGTCGTAACTGCGGAGGTTGTGAATGGTGTGCTCCGCCTAATCGCCTGCCAACCTACGATGGCGAGATATCATATGAGCCTTGTGGGACTGGTCCTGAACCTACAACAACACCTCCACCAGATGCTCCCTGTACAAACTGCTGGTGTTATTGGATCACTCACGGGGGTACCTGGATATTAAGCACTGGGTGTACAAGTAGTGCTGGTTACCAATGTAATGAGTGTGATGGTTGTCAACCTCCCAACAGGCCTCCCGGTTATGAAGGCTTCGGCCTCTATACACCATGCTATATCGGTGAACCTCCACCTACAACGACTACAACGACAACGACAGGAGAACCAGGAAATTGTGAAGGTTGTAACTGCATTTGGCAGTCAACTCCGGATTACAACTGGGCTTGGAAACTAATGTTCTGGTGTGCTGGAGGAAGTGGTTGTGAACATTGTACTCGTTGTGATCCTCCTTCCTATCCACCAGTTTACCAATACGAAACTGCCGAAACTCCTTGTTATAACGAAAGCGGAACAACGACAACCACAACAACCTCTGAACCATCGAGTACGACAGCTGAACCGGATGTTTGTACAGGTTGTTACTGCAGCTGGTACGCAACTGGAGTCTATTGGTTCATGACTGAAGGTTGTCATGGAGGGTACGAGTGTGGTTTTTGCTACGAATGTCCGCCTCCGAACTATACCCCGAGGTATAGTGGAGAACGAGCCACAACACAGTGTTACAAATTCGATCCTTGGTCAACCACAACAACGAGTGAACCTTAAAAAAGAAGAGGTGAAAAAATGCAAATCGAAAACGTAATTGAACATCTAGAACGTTTAGACCAAAAAATTGAAAATATTAGTGAACGTCTTTTAAAACTCGATAACGATATCAACGAATTAAAAGTGATTATCCAAAAACGCAAAACTAAGTTGTGGCAACTAGTTGGTTTGAGTTTTGCCCTAATCCTTTTTAGTTCGTTGTTATCGTTAGTTTGAGGTGAAGGAGTTATGTACGAACCTCTAAAAGTCGTCGATCTTTTTTGTGGTATCGGGGGACTTTCTTTCGGTTTCTGGGCAAACGGATTTCAGGTTACAGGTTTCGATTATGATAAAAAACTCAAAGAGGTATGGGAAAAGAATAAGCTCGGAACTTTTATTCATGCAGATTTAAATGATACGAAGCTTTTTAAAAACTGCTTTATCCCTTGTGATGTTGTTATTGGTGGTCCCCCTTGTCAACCTTGGTCAGCACTCAATCGGCATAAAAAACGAGGCGAAAGACATCCGAGCTATGAACTATTTTTGAAAACAGCTGATCACATTAAAAACCTAAACCCAAAAATCTTCATCATCGAAAACGTCCCTCCCCTTGCTAGTGATCCTATTTATGAGGCTTTTTTGAAAGAAGTAGGGGAGCGTTTTGACGTTGATAAGACACTGTTTTGCTATGCTAATCACGGAGCACCAACAAGAAGAACACGACTTTTTACGATAGGAACAAACAAGGAACAAATCGATCTAAAGGCAAAGGAAATCATCAAACAGGTTAACCTCATACGACTTCCACCTTTAAAAGTTGGTGATGTTCTAAAGCGATATGAAAACGTTGACTTTGGAGTTATCCCTGATCATGAATACAAGGACCTAAGCAAACGGATAAAAAGAATATGGTGGAAATATGAAAAGAAACGATATGGGCACAAGGCATTAAACGAAAACGAACCAGCTTTTAGTTTTGGTGATATAAACAGCTGCCCAATACTCCATCACAAGGCCTTTAAAGATGAACGATTTTTTAGAGCTTTAACAGTTCGAGAAGCCTTGACTGTAATGGGTTTTCCGGAGTGGTTTAGCTTTCCAAACGAACTATCCCTTTCCCAGCGATACAAAATGATCGCTCAAGTTGTTTCTCCTGTTTTCTCGACGATACTTGCTTACGTGATCAAGCAGGTTTTAATGCGGTCAAGGGAGGTTATTTACGATTGGTGTATTTGACTGATAGAGGCATTTAAGGAAAGGACAAACGAAAAACCTCTCTAATTCTTGTTTTACTTTATCCCAATTAGGAACCAAAATCTCGTAAACGTTTAAGGATTTACTTTTATGTTTCGTTAAGATATTCAATCTTCTAAAGAAACTCGCAATCTCTTGAATCGTCGAAAATCCCTCAACGATTTTATGCTTATCCATTATTTGCTTTATCCGTACCTGAATATCCTTACATTTAAAAACAACTGGGTTTCGATCTAGAGGAATTTGGTTGTAAATAAGTTTTTGCCTTTTTTCGTTCACCAGGTCATTCACTGCAAGAAGGATTAGTTGTTTTTGTTGTAGAGTCATCACGTTTACCCTCCACTAAATGTTTAAGGTGTTTACGCAACTCTTTTAATGATTTGTCGAGTATGAGTTTAACTTTGTAATCAGACATACCAAAATCCTCTCCTATTTGCTCCAGGGTTTTTGCTTCTTCTCCTAACAAACCGAAATACATACAGACAACTTTCCTTTTTAAATATGAAAGTTTGGTTAAGGCCTTTTCAATTTCTTCTTTTAAACCCTCGTGATGTAAAACCTTGAGTATACGTTCTTCATCTTTCTTTTTAAACTCTTCCTCTTGTTTTTCTTCCATACGCCTACGAAAACTGTCTTTCCGTCTTTTATCCCTCTCGTACTGTTTCCGGAAGCAAGTTGTGAGGTTCTTTGCACTATTAACATACAAGGTGCTAAATCTACCTCGTTCTGGATCGTAGTAACTAGCCACAACGAAAAAATGAGAAACTAGTTCATCAGCGTAGTCGTCCCTGAGATGCTTGGGTACTAAATCACAAAACATTCCATAGCATCGAGCAATTAAAGGAAAAAACGCACAAAGTAATTTTTCTCCTGCTTCTTTATCTCCTTGTTGCCACCTTTTAAATAATTCATCTTGTTCCTTTTTTGAAAGTTTAATGTACTTCTTCTGGTACTTTTTAAAAAGTTCTTTCATACGTTTACATCTTCAAGCGGTTTATCAAGAAGGAATAAGTTTTTTAGGTGTGGGTTAATAAACGAAGCTATCAGTTTTTCTTTCAGTTTTATCCAGTCATTGTAGAAAAGGGTGAAGTTGAAAGTACGGAAATTTGAACGGTGACAGGGGATATTCAAGCGTTTTAAATAGACTGAAAAATTACATGGGATTTTACCTTTTGTTTTTAGACGATTACAAACGCTCACCAGTTCCTTCTTTATATCCTTGAGGTTAAACATGATAGGGGAGAGGTGAATGTCGTAGCCTTCACTTTCGAATTGTTTTTTGTACTTATTAATCAAGTTGTTTAACGTGATCAAGGCTATTTGTAGGTCTTGTGCGAACATCTTTTTTACTCCACGATAGAATGCTGACGGAGGAATAAATCACGTAAAGACTCGTTGCTTATCTTATTGATCCATTCTTTTTTGAGTTCCTGCCACATATCCCAAACAACATAGTACGTACATCGGGAAGGGAAGGTGTAGTAACGAGGGAATTTGAACTTGCGAAACAAAAGAGCGGAATTGATATCCTCTGGCAATCTGATTTTTAAAACGTTGAAGAACTTGGTTGTGTGTTCTTCGAAATCCTTGAGCGTAAATTCAATTCCTGTATACTTAAGAGATAACCCTTGACGTTCTAACTCCTGCCTCTTTTTGTTCAAGAAGTCGTTTAAAAGCACAAGGAAATAATCGATCATCAAGGGGGACATAGCAAAAACCTCCATAATATATAATTAGGTGAAGACGTACGTATACCTCTCTAAGCTAATTATATTCAATCTTGTGTGAGGTTGTTCCCGAATGAAAAGTATCTGGAAATCGCGAGTTTTCGATCCCGATTACGTAGAAGTTTGGGGAGTGAGGTGGTATCCATTTAACAACCTACATTTAATACTTGCTAAACCGATATATCCCTCTAGAAACGAACTCAATTACATGAAGAGGTTTGCGATACGGATAGGGAAGGTGTTGTTATATAACGAATACGAAGTGAGAAAATATTTAGAAGAACGCTGTAGTATCGATCGCTGGCTACAAATAGGAGAAAGGGTACCAGAACCTCAAGAAGTTATGGTTTTTAGATATGAGGGACAATGGTATATACGTAATACCGAGTTTAATGAACGATTTAAATATTGGAGGGATAATATGAGCAGGTATAGGGTTACGTGTTATGGTAGAGGTTTTTTCATTGCTGAGAAACTAAAAACGTATTTAAAAACAAGAAACCTACCGTTCATTTGGATAGACGAGCTAATAAAAGAACATGAGAGCTAAAAAACAACGATACAAAAAACATAACGATAAAATTCCACCTGATTTCCTTTTACAAATCATCGAAGAAAGGGAAAGGAACAAGTTGAAAGTTTATTTAAAAAGAGATTGCTTAGTTTGGAGTGAAGAACCTAGTAGTGATAATTTGATTTTTACTCGGTACATCTTATACCAGTATCAAAAAGGGATAGCAGGAATCGTTATCACTCCGTTTATCTGGGTAATCGATACAAACTCAAGCCCTCTAAATGTCGTTCAAGTTGGTTCTATCGTTTATGATCATATGGGGGAAGTCGAAGTGATTGGGCCAGGGGTTATCGGAGGGAAAAGAAAGGAGGGACTTTGGGAGTTGATAGAACGGATTAGGTGGCTAGAACAAATAGCCAAAAAACTAGAAGGGATGAAAGAAGAGAGGAAAGACAAGAAAGGAATCGATTTGAACTAATCCTCAACAACGATTTCCAATAAGAGTTCACCCAGTTCTATTCCTGCCGACTCGATAACCTGATTAACCCATTTTTCTAGTTCGTAAGGCTTTGGCATATCGAAACCGCAGGCCTTACACATACGCTTTAGAGCGGTTTTGAATGGAGCTTTTTGTTCTGCAATACATTCGACTAGATCAAAGGTAGTAGGTTCTCCAAAAGTCGAAAAAACGTCACTTTGTCCTACTACTCCAAATGCGTGATTAACCCTGTCGCCAGCTAAATACTCGATTGCCCTCCGGAGAATGGCCCAGCTCACCTCGGAATGGGCTTGTTCCAGAACGTCAAGCCAAGCCTCCACCGTCTTCACTACCATAACTCGACCTCCCACTGCTAAAGACCAAAACCGACTAACCCACACTTCTACAACCAGAATAGGCAAGGGAGGTGGTTTTGTCAGGTGGTTTTTTGGGGGCATAAGAAAAACTAAAATTGCCAATAAGAACAACGAAATATAAGTATAAGCAAACTGAAATCTGGGCATAAGAAAACATGATTTTACTATGATTTATTCAGGAACATCAGTGGGGGACTAAAAAATGGAAACAATTGATGGAGGTACTACATATAATTAGATGTCGAGGTAACCAAACCAACATTTAGTAGAGGAGGTTAAAATGACTACTACAATAATAAACTCAATAGAAAAAGAAAACCCCTGCCTGACCGGGGGAAATCAAGCAGGGGGGGCAACAAAGATTGACCGTTCACTTAATTATATTACGGAAGTCCTCAAAGGAAGTCAAATCTCTTATCCCCAAGTAGTAAGACTTTTTGCCCAATTCTATCTCGAGCTTGGCTGGTACTTGCTCCCTTGTCATGGAATAGTCAACAAGCAATGTACCTGTGGAAACCCTCAATGTCCTTCCCCTGGTAAACATCCGCTCACTAGGAACGGAGTGAAGGAAGCAACTAATGATCTAAACGTTCTCTTGGCTTATCTAGAACAGGAACCAAACCTCAATTTGGCTTTAGCTACTGGGGAAAAATCAGGGGTACTTGTCTTGGATATTGACGACTTCGAAACAGCTAGGCAGGTTATACAAGAGTACACCATTCCAAGAGATACACTGGTTCAAAGGACGGGTAAGGGTGTACACCTATTCTTCAGATACCCAGAGGATTGGAGGGGAGTGAGTCTACCCAATAAGCTCAAGGACAAGGTGGAAATCAAGGGGAACGGGAGGTACGTGATGATTTGCCCAGCGAGACATATTAAGGGAGTGTTTTATAAACTTGGGAACGTCAAAGAAGCAGCTAAAAAAGGATCGCTGCTTGGCGATTTACCTCCCCAACTTAAGGAAGCCATTGAGGCAAAAAAGACGCAAATAACCATTAACTATAATTTGGTTGACCACATACCCAAAGGCAAGGTGGATTGGCTTGAAATCGAATACATACCACAAGGAAAAAAGAAAGCGATCAAAACACGAATACTTTACGTACCTCCAGGATTAAAAGTTCCTGTTCGTCTTTCAGAAGTGATCTATAACGAAACAACGAAACAACTCATTTACTGCCGAACTCCGAAAAGTGTTATTTGTAAGGTGTTGGAAATGATTGGTGAACGGTTTTGCGAAAGAAAACTCACTCGGGGACAAATACTCGAACTAATCCAAAGGTACCAAAAGAAGATTGTTGATGGTTTCGAATGGTATCCTAATCTATCAACTGGATTTATTCCAGAAGGATCGAGGAATACAACACTTTTTGAAGTTGGTTGTGTTTTGAAATGGGCAGTTATTGGAGAAGAAATATTGGGAGCTATCTTGGATATGATCAACTTGGAACTCTGCAGACCTCCGTTAGAACAAAGGGAGGTATACAGAATCGCAAAAAGTATTACTGAGTATGTTGTTAGTCGTGTACTTCGTAGTCAAGTTTAACCCTTTAGTTATGGGAGGCGTAACATGAATACTGACCTGCGTTACCAATCGTTTGCTGGTTCCGATAATGGGAATGGTCAAGGGGGTACTGAAAAAGAAATGGCCCCCGCAGAACACGAGGGCCAAACCACCACAACCACAACCACCACTCAACCAAATTATAGTGCGGAAAGTGGTTGTGGTCAAGGGGATTTGGAACAAGAAAATGGTAAATATGTGTTTTACTGGGATAACGACAACAGGGATGAATCTGTTGACCGTTTAATAGAGCTAATTCGTCATTCCCCTATCGAAATATACGAACTAAATGGGAAGTTGGTCATCCCTAAGGAAACAAATAAAGGATTAGTTTTTAAAACCATTGGAATTAGCACCTTGATGTACTGTTTAGAAAAAGAGATCGAGTTTATTACCTACTATGGTAACAAGCAAGAGAAAATCAATTGCCCAGGTTTTGCTGCTTCGATTTTACTCGATGATCCGATAGGAAAACTGAAACACATCGAGCAAGTTGTTCACAGTCCATTTCTATGCAAAGACGGATCATTATTGTTGAAAAAGGGTTACTATCCGGAACAACAGATATACATAACTCAAAACTATTCACATTTACGTATTCCAGATAAACCTACAAAACAAGACGCAGAAAAAGCTGTCGAAGTTTTATTAGAATTGGTTAAAGAATTTCCGATCACAAATGAGCTTACAACTTCGGCAGTATTATCAGCGTTAATTACAAGTGCTTTAGGTCCATCGATTAAACTCTCTCCATTTTTTACTGTTCGAGCACCAACAAGAGGAATAGGAAAAAGCGTATTTGTGGATATGTGCTCGATAATTCATGCTGGAAGATTGCTACCCAAAATTTTTTCTGTTAATGACGAAGAAGAATTAAGAAAAAGAATCGAAGGTTTATTAAAAGAAAAAGTCACATTTATTAACATCGACAACTATGAAGGAGAAATCAGGAGTAAGGCTTTATGTACAGTCGTAACAGCACAAAGCATTTATTTTCGTATCATGCATACTCACGATATGCCAGAAGCAGAAAATAAAGCGATTATTTTCATTAACGGAAATAACGTCATTCTTGGAAAAGATTTAGTGAGAAGAACTATCGTTGTTGAATTTGGTTTACCGAAGGGATACGAAGAAAATCCGTTCAAACGCAAATTCAGCAGGGATATCATCGAATACACAAAGGAAAAACGAAACGAAATTTTAGAAGCTGTTATAACGATTGTAAAAGCATATCTGGAATCAAATGAAAAAGTCGATGTTGAAGATATTGAAGGTTTCGCTGGTTTTGATGACTGGAACAAGTTCGTAAGGGAACCAATTGTATGGTTAGGTTATCCTGATCCTGTAGAAACACTCGATACGTTAATCAAACATGATCAAGACCGACAAACGCAAATCAATGTATGGGAAGTGTTGTTGGAAGTGAGTGATGGAGAGAAACTAACAGGAAGCGAATTTACAGAACTACTTTATAGATACCTCGAAAAACTTACGTATTTCATTAATCAAGATTTGTTAATCATTGCTGCTGATGAAGATGATTACACGTATGAACTCGGGAGTAATGAAAAACAAAAAAGGTACGTCATTTGTTTAAACAAAATGAGGCAATGTCTGGAGAATGGGTTTAAACTGTCTGATGAGCTAAAAAAACAAATCTCGGAATTGTTGGATAGAAATGTAAACGAGGAAAATGCACAAGAAGTTTTTGAAACTTTTGATAGGATGTACGAGGAATTAGTGGATAAAAAGACGAAGATCGAAGAAGTCTTGGGTATCATTGGGGACTTCACTGGGTATTACGTAGATTCAGAAGGGAAGAAAAGGATCAAGAGCTGGAGAGTTGGCCATTACTTTGCAAGAAACGTAAATATTCAAGTAGGAGGATATAAATTAGAAGTAGCAGGGACTAACAGGAAAAATAAACTGCTTTGGAAAATTGTGAAAGTGTAGTAAGATAAAAAACGGTTAGAGGATAGAAAAATAATAGGAAATAGGTCAGGGGGTTAAGGTACAAACCTTAACCCCCATTTTGTTTATGGATTTAGTTTTATTTTCCTGGTTATTGTGTCGGTCATGGGGTTACAAGCCGACCATATTCCGGT
>Ga0071330_1116115_pt1 | contig 28205 bp, 24 predicted proteins | sample GBScel77sediment_FD_63802 | JGI IMG/M metagenome (GOLD analysis project Ga0071330, IMG submission 63802) | Hot spring sediment microbial communities from Great Boiling Spring, Nevada - Cellulolytic enrichment Sediment 77C v2 (version 2) | ecosystem: Environmental > Aquatic > Thermal springs >...
CTTATGAGCGGGATACGGTTCCAGCCATCGGCCCTCATGCAGCCGTTTGACCTCAGGCCGAGGTGGCGGGCGGTCTCGCGGCTCATGAGGTAGCCGACAAAGATTCCATCCTTAACAAGGTAAGTGCGCTGAGCTGGGATTCCCTCATCATCGTAGCCGAAGGTGCCCAGGGCGCCAGGGATTGTGGCATCAGCTGTGAGGTTGACTATTTCCGAGCCGTAGCGGAAGGTCCCGAGCTTTTCAGGAGTGAGGAAGCTTGTCCCTGCAAAGGAGGCCTCAGTTCCGAAAACGCGGTCCAGCTCGCTTGGGTGACCACAGGATTCGTGGACCTGAAGGGCAAGCTGAGCCCCTCCGATGATGACGGTTGTGACCATAGATGGGCATTGGGGGGCATACAGTAGCTGGGCAGCCTCTTCCCCTGTCCTGGCTGCATTTTCCACCAGCTTCATCTCTTCAATGAACTCCCACCCAGCTGTCCCCTGGTGGCGCCCGAAGGAGTTGGGGTAAGAACGCTTTTGGACGTCTTCTGGGCTTACGGCGGTTGCTTCCAGTCCCCCGCCGCTTTCTACAATCTCCTGCTCTATGTAGCTTCCTTCCGTGCTGGCGAAGATTTTGAATTCCTTGATGAACCCCAGGCTTCCCCGTGCCACTTTGACCTCTTTAGTCCGGCGCATTTCGGCATCGGCGGCCAGGAGTAGCTCTATCTTCTTCTCCAGGGGGATTGAGAATGGGTCAATCTTGACCGGGGTCTTGTATTGGCCAACATGGACTTCGGGCGGGCCGATGTCCACATCCTCAAGCTTGGTCAGGGCGCTGGCTTTGGCTATGGCTACGGCCAATGCAGCAACTCTATCCACCTCTTCCGGGGTCAAGACCGATGAGCTGGCGAAGCCCCAAGCACCATCGGCTATGACTCTGACCCCAAACCCCGATGTTTCCTCTTGGGATATAGCTTCCACTACGCCATTTTTGACCGTTATGCTTTGCTCAGTTCGGTGGACGATGCGGATGTCAGCGTAGGAGGCGCCTTTGATTTTAGCTGTTTCCAGAGCACGCATTGCCAACTCTTTCATTGCTCCTCCTTCTCAGCGATGGAGTTCATGGGGGCCTTCGGCAAAGGCCCCCGCGTTATTCAGCTGCTTGGCTTGCCGGTTAGACCTTAGGTATAGCCAAGTCCTCAGGCCCCCAGCCGGATAGGGTTGCCTGGGGGAAGTTCTCCTGGATTATTTCGTGGATTATCTGGGCATATTTGACTTTCTCACGGGCCATCTGGGCCAGGAATTCCGTGCTGGTCCAGGGCTTGTACCATGCTCCAGGCCCTGCCGCAAGAGTTGTCCCAGGCTCAATCTTGAAGTAGCAAGGGGCGCAAACCCTCGCCATCTCCGGCCCATCGTAGAAGCGGTTGAAACCGCCGAAGGAATCGGAAAGGTAGATGTGCAAATCCATCGGTATGTCTATGGCCTTGCGGATGGAAGCCAGCTGGGGTAGGGACAGGTCGCCTAAGGGATTGAAGGTTCCAGCTCCCAACATCTGCAGGAGCTTACCGCCGGCAGCGGAGGCATGTCCGGCGAAGATGCTCACCTTGAAGGTCACATCCTTGGGTATATCGCCGTTTTTCTTTAGCTCGTTGAGCAGCCAGAGTAGCCCTTCATCCACCACAAGGAAACCCCTGAAGCCTATCTCAATGCAGCGCATGATATCGGCCAAGACATAGCGGAGCTGGTCGGAGCCCCTGTAGCGTAGGCCCGAAAGCCCTCCCTCGGGGGTGACCAATTGGCGGCCTATGTCCCAGCCAGAGCGAGGGCCTGGTGTTATGATTACCTCCATCTTCGCTTCGGCGGCGAGGCGGGCGAAAGTGCGCAGCTCATTCTTGTCCAGGAGGGTGGCTCCCATCACGGTGGAAATTAGCCTGTGGATGGGGATGTTGCGCTTTTGGGCTTCGTCAATCAAAGCCTCTAAGACTTGAGGCCGCTCAACCCCAGATATCTCCATGCGGTACCAGGCCCCATCGGGGAACCTCTTGGTGCTGGTGGGGAGGTCGTAGGCATCGCGGCCGGGAATCCCCACCTTCTCCATCATCTGGGCTATTTTCTCCATGTTCATGGCTCTTCCTCCTTAAGGGATTAGTCCACAAAGATTGAAAAGAAAAGCTCCAGGATAAAAAGCGTTCCGGCTAAAAGCATTGCCACGACCAAGGTCAGGGCAGCCAAGGCCCTTAGGAAAGCGAATGTTAGGGCCAAAAAGGCTGTTAGGAAACCCCTCCTCGCTGGTGGCCAAAGGCCCTTTCTCCTCTGCAGGGAAGGGAAACGCAAACCGAGGTGGTAGTAGAAGGGGGTGATGGTGGAGAAGACGGCCATGAAAAGCAGGAAGAGGAAAAGCCGGAAGGAAAAAGGGGTAGGCCAATATAGGTTGACTAAGAGGACAAGGGAAAGCCAGCTTGTTACAGCGACGAGAGCAGAGAGAAGGGCCATTTCCTCAACCTCTGGAAGCGAAGTAGGCCAGGGCGAGCCTCAGGCGCTCTTCCACCTGGGTGACATCTTTCGGGACCGATTGCACTGCCCGCTGGGCTTCTACAAGGCTATAGCCTAAGGAAGTTAAAGCAGCAATTACCTCCTCATCGGCCTTGGTTATAGCCGATGGTATGGGTGCTGGGATTTCAGCTTTGATTTTGTCCTTTAGGTGGAAGATAATGCTCTTTGCGGTTTTAGGCCCGATTCCTGGCACTCTGGTTAAGATTCCTTCCTGTTCCAAAGCGATTGCTTCCCGCAGGGCAGCTGGGGAAAGGTGGGAAAGGAGGGATAAAGCCACCTTCGGCCCAACCCCTGGGGTGGTTATCAGAAGCTCAAAGAAATCCCTCTCCTCTTCCTCTTGGAAACCGTAAAGGGCCAGCTCTTCTTCTTTGAAGAACAGGTAAGTGAAGAGGGTTATGGAATCGCCGGGCTGGAGGCTTTCGTCAAGGACGTATGTGGGGACCAAGACCTTGAAGCTTACGTCCCCAACCCTGATTACCAAGTAACCTTTCCCGATTTTTTCCACAATCCCGCGGATGCAAGATATCATTTTGCCTTACACCAGAGCTGCCAATTTGCGGTGGTGGAAATGGCAGATAGCCACCGCTACTGCATCGGCTACATCATCGGGCTGAGGAGGGGAGGAGAGGCCCAGGAGAAGGCAGACCATCCTCTGGATTTGCTGCTTATCGGCTCGGCCGTAGCCGGTGAGGGCTTCTTTGACTTGGAGGGGGGTGTACTCGTGCAATGGTATTCCAGCCTGAGCTACGGCCAGAATTGCCACTCCTCTTGCTTGCCCTACAGCGATGGCCGTCCGCACGTTTTTCCCGAAGAAAAGCTCCTCTATCGCTACGGCATCGGGGCGGAGCCTGTCCAAAAGGGCTGAGAGGTCCTGGTAAAGCACCTTCAGCCTTTCGGGCAAGGGGATAGTGGACGGGGTCACTATACTTCCCATCTCCACCAGGACGAGGTGGCCATTTCCTTCTACAAGGCCGTAACCTGTTAGCGCTAACCCCGGGTCAATCCCAAGGACTCTCACGCTGCTTGCCCTGCCACGAATTTGTCCACCATCTCCACCGAAAGCTCAAGGTTAGTGTAGACCTGCGTTACGTCTTCCAAATCCTCAAGTGCTTCTATAAGGTGCATGTTTTGGAATGTGCCCTTTTCATCCAGGCTCACCCTGTTCTTGGGCAACATGGAGATTTGGGCCGTTTCTATCTTTAGACCTCGCTTTTCCAAAGCCTCCTTGACCCACTGGAAATCTTCCACCTTGGTGTAAATTTCCACAAGTTCGTCCCCGATTTGGACATCGTCAGCGCCGGCGTCTATAGCCAACATAGCAATCTCTTCGGGGTCCATCTCGTTGGTGGAGACGGTTATGTAGCCCTTGGGTTCAAATAGCCAAGAGACGCAACCGCTTTCCCCGAGGCTTCCTCCGTGTCGGGTAAAGACCCGGCGGACTTCGGCTACGGCCCGGTTACGGTTATCGGTGAGGACATGGACCATCATGGCTACGCCTTGGGGGCCATATCCTTCCAGGAAGAATTCTTCAAGGTTGTAGCCCTTTTCCAGGCCTGCTCCCCTCCTTATGGCCCTCTCAATGTTCTCTTTGGGCATGTTAGCTTTTTTAGCTCTTTCAATGGCCAGGCGGAGTTTGAAGTTGGATTCAGGGTCTGGGCCCCCTTCGCGAGCAGCTATTTCAATCTCCTTTCCCAGTTTGGTGAAGAGCTGGCCCCGCTTAGCGTCCTGAACTGCTTTTCGGTATTTTATGTTAGCCCATTTGGAGTGACCGGACATTTATTCCCTCCTCCTGCTGGAAGGTTTCTGGATAAAATTATAGCTCCATGAAGGTTAAAAGGCAATTTTCAAGGGGATGTGTGGGTGCGTCCCAGCTTTGTCGGGAGAGGTTAGGCAGCTTGGCAAGTTTGTTCCCCAGGGCTTCCCAGTTTTTCAAAAGCGCGTAACTCCATAAGCTTGTGCTCCCGGTCAGCCCTGGCAAGGGAGTACGGGGTGGAGGGGCTCAGCCCTCCAGGGGGTGTGGGGGATGTGCCCCCGCCCCCTTAACCCCCTGCGAGTGGGTAAAAAGGGGCGAGTTGCAAACCCCGGCGAACCCGCGCACGAGTGGGACCCAAAACCTTGGCAAACCCTCCGCAAACGAGGGCGGGGACTCCATAACCTTCGTGCGAGGGAACATAGTTGCCCTACGCTTTCCGCCTTATCCTGCGGCCAAAAGCAACCACTTTGCTAAAAAACTGGGAAACTCTGAAGCCTTCCTGCATAATTTGACAAAACTCAAAATTCATGCTATGCTGTTTTTAGCGCTGGAGTAACCGCTTAGATTGCCGCAATTGAAGCTGAGTTTAGGCAGATGCCTAAATTTTGCCCCAGTTGCGGACGAGCCGGTCAAGATTGTTAAAGCAGGCATAAGCAATGCACTTTTCTCACTGGCAACCTGCGGCTTATTGCCTGCTGAGGAGGAGCAAATCATGAGCTATCGCGAGCGGTTGGCCCTTGCATTGGGAGCAATTGCACCCCTTTCCCTCGCCCTTGCCCCACCTCCCGCTCATGCCGACGGCGTTCCTCTTCCACCTCACGGCCGCTGGGCCGATGTGCAAATGCCTGGGCAGAAAGCTATCATCGTCTATGATGAGGAAAGAAAACACGAGGAGCTCATCCTTTCCATAAAACTTTTGGGTGCGAGCCCTGAGGCAGCTTGGGTGGTGCCTGTGCCTTCAATCCCCCAAGCGAAGATCGCCAGCCCCGAATGGTTCGCCCAGCTAAGTGACCTCACCCAGCCAAATGTTGAGACCACATACACATGTTTGCTTTGCCCGATAATCCTCCTTGCCCCCGGAGCTGAACAGAGCAGAGTAGAAGTGCTGAGCCGTGAACAGGTGGGCGTGTACGATGTCACTGTCCTCTCCACTGAAGAGCCGGACGCCTTGCTGAGATGGCTCAACAAAAACGGTTACACCTTTCCGGAAGAGGGTTTGGCCATTCTGGAGGCTTACCTGAAAGAAGGTTGGTATTTTGTGGCTACCCGTGCGTTGCCCGGTGAGGCAGCGAAGCTGGAAGGAGATGTCCAGCCCCTGTGGCTGTCCTTTAAGGCGGAACGGCCTGTCTATCCCATGCGCCTTACTTCGCTGGTGAAATCGCCGGAGCCGATAGAGGTGCTTATATACGTGTTGGCCGAACACCGGATGGAAATTGCCGATGCTAAGCTTCGCATTAAGCCTGAATTCGCCGGAGAGCTGACCCTCAAATCGGTGGCGACTGAGGGGAAAGAATTGAATGCCTTGCTGGCCGAGCGGCCTTATTACGTCACCAAATTGCGTGGTTGGGTTCACAGCTACGGCAATGTGGATGACGACCTCTATCTCCAGCAAGCGGCCAGCGATGAGCCTTACCGCCCAGTTATACGCAAGGTGGTTTTTGATCCGGTAAAGGCTTGTTATCCGGGCTTTTGTTTAGGCTTGATAATGGCAGGGCTGATAACCGGATTATCCGTGGTGATGCGACGTTACGGCCGCCAGAAGAACAAGGGGTAAGGCCTCAGCTTAGCCTGCTCCTGACCATTAGACCTAAGTGAGGTGAGAGATGTCTACTTTGCAACGGGTAGCGATTTTGTTCGGGCTATTGTTTTTGGCATCCTGCGTTCCTACCGGCCCACGCACTTACGAGCACGAAGCTTTCACTTTTACTATCCCAGCCGGCTGGCAAACGATGGAAGAAGCCTTCGGGCAATCTGCCTCTTCAGGGGAGTATTACGGCCTCGGTGTGCGGACGCTCGTAATGATACAGCATCCTCCTGGCCGGGGAAAGGGGAAGGCTTTCTTTGCGGTGGCTTTTTCTCCATTGGCCGAAGGACAGGCTCTTGAAAGCCGATTCACACAGGCTTATCAGACGGCAATCCCTGAAGTTCGGGATGCATCAACCCGACGGTTTGAACAGGGTGCGTTGTCGGGCTACGAAATTACGTACAAGCGTCCATGGGGCGAGCCTTGGTGGCAATTCCGCGACATCTGGTTGGAGAAAGGCGGGATAATTTACGTGCTTTCTTTCCACACTTTGCCTGAGTCGTTTGCAGCCTATTCCGACACTTTTGAGCAAATATTGAAAAGTTTTCAATTCAAAGATTGAGGCTATTGCGGCCCACAAAGGCAGAAGGAGTCCGGATTTCGCAATAGCCGAGGGCAGTGTCACTGGGCCGCTTGGCCTGGCGATTACAGAAAGGAGGAGACGAAATGAGCAAAAGATTAGTCCATATTATTTTGACGGTAACCACCTTTGCCGTAGCAACCCTGGCCTGTGGGATGTTAACGCCAAAGGCCACACCTAAGCCCGCTGAAACGCAAGCAACAGCTTTGCCAATAGCCACAACTCCTGCTACAGGGCAGCAGGGCACACAAGTCTATGGAGGGACACCAACCACAGCCCCGGCAACAGCGACCCCAACTGGCTTCCCAAAGCCTCCTTCTACGGCCCGCATCGCTTTTGATGCAACCGGCTGGACGGTGCCCGGCGCTTCCAGTGAAATCTTTGTCATGAACACGGATGGGACTGGTATTACCGCCATCAGCAATTCACGTGGCGATGACATGTATCCATCTTGGTCGCCAGACGGTAAGCGTATCGCTTTCAGTTCTCACCGGGATGGCAATTGGGAGATTTATGTCATGAACGCCGATGGTTCTAATCAGACCCGCCTGACTAACAGCCCCGAGTTTGACCTCCATCCCCGCTGGTCCCCGGATGGGAAGAAGATAATCTTCGCCAGAGTCATCAAGCCTGGGCTTCTGGATATCTTCGTGATGAATGCGGACGGTAGTGAGGTAACTAATCTGACCAATACCCCCGATATCTCTGAGGATTACCCGGACTTCTCGCCAGATGGGAAGCATATTGTCTTCACCAGTTACGGAGGTGGCATGGGGAGATCAGGCATTTACGTCATGAATGCGGATGGGACCGACGTGCGCCCGCTACTGGTTCCAGACCCGACTAAGGCCGGCCCCGTGCATTGCCCCAGGTGGTCGCCAGACGGGAAATACATCGCATTTCATGGCCGTCTGGCAAGCTGCGCAGATGAAATCTACATCATGAAGACAGATGGCACAGAAGTGCGGCAGTTAACAGCGCATCCACGAATATGTGGCTTAGGTAACCAAGCACCTTCCTGGTCGCCGGACGGTAAGCAACTCGTCTACCTTTCTCACTTCCGCTTTGAAGGAAGCAATTGGGATATCTTTGTCATCAACGTGGATGGAAGCGGTGAAACAGCGCTAACGCATGGGATGACCGAACTGAACGCCGGGGGTAGGAACCCTGATTGGTCGTGGGCGCCCTGATGAGGCAGAAAGAGGGGGTACGGCTCTTGTCTGACCGTAACCCCCTCCTTTCCTTAGCGACGTTTAAAAACTTTGCGGATTAGGCGCAGGAGGCGCTCAAAGATGTTAGATTTTTGCACCGGCTCCTCTACCCCTTCCTCCACCACCTCGTAAGCCTTGCCCTTCTCCACCACTACCACTCGCTTCCCTAAGGAGAAGTAGCGGCCAAGCTGGGGGTTTTCGGCCAGGAGGCGGAAGTAGGTCTCACCGCCGAAGGGCACTTTCACCACCTCTATCCTCTGGCGCTCAAAAGCCGTATCAATCCAGACCCCATCTTTGAAGATGAAGGTTTTGTTCCCCACTTGCTTAACTTTCGCACTGGCCGGGGACGGAGCAGGCATCACCGCTTCCTGGAGATTCCTCTGGATTATACTCTTCTGGACCTCGGCACCGCCGAAAGAAGCCTCCGGGACCGTAGTCAAGCCAGGCATGAGTTTCCTCACCGCTTCTTCCCTTTCCTCTTGCGTTAAAACTTCTTCCTCCACCAGGAAAGAGGTGTAAGGGGTTATAATCCCGTAACGTAAGGAAAGCGCCACAATCTCTTCCACGATTTCCTTGTTCTCCCCATGAAGCCTTATCTGCTCCATCAAGTAGCCTATGCGCCTTGAGGCCCAGAGCCTGGGGATGAACTCCTCCCCTCCCCTCTTTTGGAACTCAGCCTCCCAGGAGAATGCCTCCTCTTTCTCACCCCTCTTACCCTTAAGGGTTACGGTAGCTTCGCCTCCCTCTTGATATCGCCCCACTACTACAAGCTGTGTGCCCGCAAAGAGGTCGGGCAAGGGATAGGGATAGAGGTCCCGCACCCTGACGCCTTCAAAATCCAACGCTACATCGGTAAGGACTGGGGAACTTATGCGGGAATAGAACGTAGAGACGGCGGCCTCTAAATCTTCACCCGGCCGCACGTAGGTGCTTATCCCCCTGTGTTCAGAAGCCAACTTGTCCAGGAGGAAGGTATTGACATCGTCCCCGACGCCGAAGGTGAAGAGGCGGATGTTCTTAGGAGCCTTTTTCCCGACGTCCTCCACTATTCGGCGGACATCCGTGACCCCAACCGTTGGCAAGCCATCGGTCAGGAAAAGGACGTAGGTCGGCCGATCTTTCACCAGGGAAAGAGCCTCCATGAGGGCCTGGTAGATGTTAGTGCTCCCATGGGCCGAGAGCTCTTCCACAAACTTCAAGGCCTTTTCCTTCTCCGAAGCTGGAACGAGGGAATCGGCAAATAGAGATACTCCAGTGGAAAAGGCTAAAATGTTGAAGCGGTCCTCCGGACCCAGGCGAGATAGGACAAACTTCAGCGCTTCCTTGGCTTGACGAAGCTTCTCCCCCTCCATGCTGCCGGAAACATCCAGCACAAATATCACATCCTTGGCAATCTTTTCCCCCTCCTGGCGAATGGTAGGGGAGAGGAAGAGGATGAAGAAACCGTCCTCATCCGCCGGCTTGTAGCTCAAAAGGTTGAAGCCTATCTCCTCGGAAGAGAAGGAGAAGTAAAGGGCAAAGTCCTTGTCGGGTATGACGTTCTTCTCCTCATACCCCACAACTGCCTTGTTTTCCCCACTCCGTTCAATGCTGACTTTATGGCTTGGGGAGTAGATGAGCTTGAGAGGCTTTTGGGAGGTGATTTCAACGTTTATGGTCACTTCCTCTATTGGCCGGGCAGAGAAGCGCTCCGTATCCAAGGGGTAAATGTATTTAACGATTCCACCTTCGTACCGGAGCAGTTCGGTGTATTCAACCTGAATCCGCCTTTCGCCTCCGGGAGGGATTGGGAAAATGCTGGCTTGGAAAGCATTCCGCCCAACGTATTCCAAGAGGGCGGGGTCTTTGGATTTCCTCACGATTTCCTCATAGATGCGGCGAGCTTCATCTTTCTTGAGAAGCTTGCCCTCAAGCTTCTTCCCGTCAACGTACATGGAAAAGGCCGAAATAGCTGCTTCCTCTGGGAAGGGGAAAACGTAAACTCCTTCCACAGGGAAAGGATTGGGATTGTAGAAAAGCTGGTCAACCTTGGTCACGGCCACTTGGTCCTTTATGGTCACGCTGACCCTGTGGTACTTTATCTCTAAGATTGAAATCGGAGGCATGGGAGGCTTAGGGGGGTAGGGAATTATGATTCCATCGGCCATGACCGGCGAGGAGAGAAAGAGTGTGGCCAGCAAGATTACCCCTACGGCTTTAAGGAACTTCGCCTTCATTCCGGCACCTCCGGCTGTGTTTTTCATTAACTAAGACGCCGGAAGCGCCTTCTATGTTCCGAGGCGTAGCAAGAGGGACAAGCCCCAAGCAATGAGAGCGGTTACGGGAAAAGTGATAAGCCATGAAGCCATGATTTCCCTGAAGACCTTCCACCGGACTTTGGAAAGCCTCTCAGCACTGCCGACACCGACGACCGCTGAGCTCACTACTTGAGAAGTGCTCACAGGCCCGCCGGTAAGCACTGCTCCGAGTATTATCCCCCCGGAGCTTATCTGAGCCGAGAAGCCATGAATCGGCCGGATCTTGTAGAATTTGCCCCCTATGGTCCTCATTATCCTCCACCCCCCTGCTCCGACCCCGGCGGCTATGGCGGCAGCGCAGAGAAGCTTAATCCAATCGGGGATGAAGAAATCCTCACCGCCTTTCATCCCTGCTAACGCCATAGCCATGACCCCGATTGATTTCTGGGCATCGTTGGAGCCATGGCCCAAAGCAAGTAGTACCGTTGCTGCTACTTGGCTCCGCTTGAAAAGCAAGTTAACATGCGGGGAAGCCCCTCTGACCAGCCAAAGGGTAATTTTCATCAGGAAGAAGCCGCCGATGAAGCCCAGAAAAGGGGATAGGAAAAGGGATAGGACCACCTTGTATAGCCCGTAAAGCTTGAGGATTGAAAGTCCTCCGCTGGCCACTGCGGCCCCTATGAGTCCTCCCAGCAGAGCGTGGGAAGAGCTTGAAGGTATACCTTTGTACCACGTTATTAGACTCCACACAATAGCTGAGACCAAGGCTACGGCAAGGGCTTCAACCTTTATGGATTTTGTCTCCACAAGGTCCTGGCCAATGGTAGTAGCTACGGCTACTCCGAAGGCGAAAGGAGCAACAAACTCGGCCAAAGCCGCAAGGGCTAAGGCCCTGGCTGGCCTTATAGCCTTAGAGGATATAGCCAGTGCCACGATGTTGGCGCTATCGTGGAAACCGTTTAGGAAAGCAAAAATTAAAGCCAGCAGGAAAACCACCATAACTTGAGCCATTGACTAAGAATTCATCGTGTGTTACAATGCTACCGCAAAATCAAAAGCTTGTCAACGAGGTGATGAGAGCGATGCGAGTGCAATGGCGTGAGTGGGGAGAAGAAGCTTTTCAAGAGGCACGGGAACAGGACAAATTAATCCTTCTCAGCATCTCGGCCAGCTGGTGCCACTGGTGCCACGTGATGGACCGAGGCATCCCCGGTGACCCAGTCCACACCGGCACTTATTCAGACCCTGAAATTGCCGAAATTATCAACACCCATTTCATACCTATCCGGGTAAACACTGACCGCCGGCCGGATATAAACGCTCGCTACAACATGGGCGGATGGCCTACTACGGCTTTCCTTACCCCTGAAGGAGAAATCCTCTTTGGCGCTACATACATCCCACCAGCACAGATGCGCCAAATCCTCCTCCACCTACTCCAATACTACCGAAGCAACCGCGAGGAAATCCAACGCAAGCTCCAGGAGATTACCAAACGCCGGGAAGAGCTCGCCCGTCCAATGGCCAGAGCTGGAGCACGCCTTTCGGAGTCAATACCTCTGCACTTGTTAGATTTGATTGCCCGCGCCTACGACCCCCTCTACGGTGGGTTCGGCAAAGCCCCAAAATTCCCCCAGCCTGAGGTTAACCTCTTCCTAGTTGTGGAATACGTCCAAGGCGGCCGCCGAGATGCAAGGCTCGCTGAGATGGTCCGCCACACTCTTCGCGAAATGGCGGACGGGGGACTTTACGATTCGGTGGAAGGAGGGTGGTTCCGCTACTCCACCACACGGGATTGGAAAATCCCACACTTTGAGAAGATGCTGGAAGACCAAGCCCGGCTTATTCCGGTCTACCTGTACGCTGGGAAGGTCCTCGGAGATGAAAAACTTAAGGAAACGGCAATAAATGGTCTGGAATATGTAAAGCGAACGCTCTACGAGCCAGAGCTTGGGGTCTTCTGGGGAAGCCAAGAAGCCGATGAAGAATACTACGCTTTATCCTACAAAGAGCGGACGATGCGCCCTCCGCCGGCAGTAGACCGCACAATCTATACGAATTGGAATGCTCAAATGGCCTTAGCCTTGCTCATCTCCGCCGATTTGCTGGACGATGTTCAATTGCGAGGGATGGCCATCCGCAACCTGGACAGTGTTTGGGCCTTGGCTTTTGACCCCTCTACCGGTGCTCTCTGCCACTATGTGGACGACCAGAAGAAAGGAGCACCCAAACTTCTTGGGGATCAAATCCATTATGCCCGAGCGGCTCTGGCTGCTTTCCAGCGGACTGGGGAGCGCCGCTTTCTGGAGCGGGCCCTCCAATTGCGCACCTACTTGGAATCAGCCCTGGCCGATTGGGAAGGCGGCGGCTTCTACGACCGGCCTGAGGAGCCGCAAGCGATCGGGGCCTTGCGGATCCGGCAAAAGCCTTTGGAGGAAAACGCTTTCGCTGCAGAGCTATACCTCACTTTTCACGAGCTCACCGGGGACCAAAAGGCACGGGAGATTGCTGAGCGGACGCTCCTGGCCTTTGAACAAGAATACAAGAAGTATGGCTTCAATGCTGCCATCTACGGCTTAGCCGTCCGCTGGGCTATTGCTGAGCGAGCACGCATCTACGTAGTTGGCCCGATGGGAGAAGCGACGACTCAACGCTTGCTGACTGCGGCCTGGCATGGCGACCCCTTTACCCGAACCGTAGCGCCTTTGGACCCCCAAAGAGATATGCAGACCATCCAGGCCTATGGTTTTTACACGGACGAATTTCCCGTTGCGTACGTCTGCAAAGGTAACCGCTGTCTTTTCCCTGCCCGCACTCCTGAGGAACTGAGGGAGCGGCTTTCGGCAATTGCGTAAAATTAAATCGCCGGGAGCATTGGTGCCCCCGGCGAACACATTGCCTTACACCCAGCCTCGGAGCTTCATAGCCTCCACTACCCTGGAAACAGCCACTAAGTAAGCCCCAAGGCGGTTGTGGACATTGTATTTCTTAGCAGTCTCGTGGACAGCGTGGAAGGCCTTGGTCATCTTGGAGTCCAAGCGCTGGTATACCTCTTCAGCATCCCAGTAGTAAAGGTAAAAGTTCTGGACTTGCTCAAAGTAGGAGACGGTCACCCCACCGGCATTGCAGAGGAAGTCTGGGATAACGTAGACCCCTTTCTGGAAGAGTATTTCGTCCGCCTCGGGTGTAGTGGGGCCATTGGCCAATTCCGCCACTATCTTGGCCTTGATTCGGTCGGCATTCCAATCCCCTATCTGGTTCTCCAGGGCAGCCGGGATGAGGACGTCAACGTCAAGCTCAAGCAGTTCCTCGTTGGTTATGTTATCAGCTCCGGGGAAGTTGATGACTGCTCCTGTCTCCGTCTTATGGGCAAGGACTTTTTCGTAGTCCAGGCCTTTGGGGTTGTAAATTCCGCCCTTGGAGTCAGATACGGCTACTACTTTAAGGCCCAGGAGTTCTACGCCCAGCTTGTGGGCAAAAGTTCCAGCGTTTCCGTATCCCTGGATAGCAGCGGTGGCGCCTTCAAGGTTAATGCCAAGGACCTTAGCTGCTTCTCGGAGGCAGTACATTCCCCCTCGGGCTGTGGCATCCACCCTTCCTACTGAACCACCCAAAGGCAATGGTTTCCCAGTGATTACGCCAGGAGCGTTGTGCCCCACTATCTTGGAGTATTCGTCCATCATCCAGGCCATGACCTGGGCATCGGTGTAGACATCGGGGGCAGGGACGTCTATTTCGGGGCCGATGTAATGAGCCAAAGCCCTTATGTAACCCCGACTTAGCCTCTCCAATTCCCCTTTGCTCATCTCCTTGGGGTTGCAAACGACCCCACCCTTGGCACCGCCCAGGGGCAAATCCATCACAGCCGTTTTCCAGGTCATCCAAGCAGCTAAGGCCCTTACGGTATCAATCGTTTCCTCGGGGTGGAAACGAATCCCACCCTTTGTAGGGCCACGAGCATCGTTGTATTGGACCCGGAAGCCCTGAAATACCTTCACCCTTCCATCATCCATGCGCACTGGGATACGCACGTGGAACTCCCGCATAGGCCACCTGAGGAGCTCATGGGTGGCCTCGTCAAGCTTAAGTATTTTTGCCGCCTCGTCCAGTTGCTTTTGAGCTATCGCAAAAGGATTCAATTCGCTGCTCATATCCTCCCCTCCTAATTGAAATTAAAAACTCACCTCTGCCGAGGTGAGCTTTGCATTCGCACCTTTTAAAATTTTCAGCCTTATGTTTGCCATTTCCCCACGCCTCTCTGCTTGACCATTGTTACTTATACCACAAATGGCACATAAGGGCAAATTCGTCCGGTAGTGGGCTAAGAGCTGAGTTATCACCATTGATTTCGCCGATTGGGAATAGGCCTTTTGGGTACGTGTAGTGCCAGGCGTTGGCCCTGCCGAAGGTGAAGTTGCTTAAGGTTTAACGTTGGCGAAGGCCGACTTTCAGCCGAAGGCCCAAGGAGGCTGATTTCAACAGGCGTGAAAGGGTTTTGCCCACCCTCGTAGGGGGGTACGGGGGGTTGAGGCCCCCTCGCAGGAGTGTTGGGGTACATCCCCCAAACCCCATTGCAGGGGATTAGGTATGAGGGTCGGCGAAGGCCAACCCTTGGCCGAAGGCCAGATAAGGCCAATTTTAATCGGCGTGAAAAAAGCCCTGGCAGTAGTAATTTGGATATTGACCGCTCCGGTCTTTTGTTGTAAACTTGTCGTGGAAAATTTCTCAAAGTAGGGGTGGACCCATGGCCGAAGAGTTTGAGCCCAAAATTATCGCTTTCCTCTGCAATTGGTGTTCCTACGCTGGAGCCGATAATGCCGGAATAGCGCGCTTGGAATCGCCCCCCAACATCCTGCCCATAAGGGTAATGTGCTCAGGTCGTGTCTCCCCAGAGATGATACTCAGAGCCTTCAGAGCTGGTGCCGATGGAGTATTGGTCCTCGGATGCCACATCGGCGATTGCCATTACATAAACGGGAACCACCGGACGGCAAAACGTATACCGCTTTTGCGCAAGCTCTTGGCTTACTTCGGCATAAATCCTGAACGCTTGCGCTTGGATTGGGTTTCATCGGCCGAGAGCACAAAGTTCGCTAAGGTGACGAAGGAGTTCGTGGAGACTATCCGGGCTCTCGGCCCAATTGAGAGGGAAATCAGGGGATAATCAGGAGGAAAAACATGGCCGAGAATGCGGAAATCATGGAAGCCTTGAGAGAGCACTTAGCGCAAAAGCTCAAGGAATTGGACGGGGTAATTGGGCTGCGGCGGACAGTAGAAGGTACCGCCCCTTACCTTTTCCGCCAAGGAGATGATTTATCCCAATTGGCTCTGGAGCCCCGTTACCCACTTGGCCCTATTCTCTCCTTGCTCCAGAAACGCTACCCACAAGCCCGTTTTGGGGTGGTGGCCAGGGGGTGCGATCTGCGCGCTTTGGTGGAAATGGCAAAGCGAAATCAGGTAGACCCACAGAGGCTTTACGTCTTCGGGGTTGCCTGCACTGCCGAAGAAGCTGAAGAATGCCACTGCGGAGAGCCCTTCCCTAACCTTGAAAATTGGCCTAACGGCACAACTTTCGGCCAGCCGGCTTCGCCTGGTTCACCTCACCCTCTATTAGCCGAATACCACAACATTCCGCTGGAGGAAAGAAGGGCTTTCTGGCAGAAGCAATTTGCTAAGTGCATCAAATGCTATGGCTGCCGCAACATCTGCCCGGAGTGTTTCTGCGAAGCCTGTGCTCTGGAAGACCCGCTTTGGGTTGAGCCTGGGGTGTTGGCCCCGCCTTTCCCCTCATTCCATCTAATCCGAGCAATGCACATGGCTACCCGCTGTGTCCTCTGCCGTCAGTGCGAACTAACTTGCCCCGCACACATACCCTTGACCGTCCTCTACGAATTAATCCGACAGGATGTCAAGGAGATGCTGGGGTACGAGCCCGGGGCCGATCTGGCGGCAGCTCCACCCCTTTCCCTCACCCTCGCGGACGCAGCCATTAAGGAGTAGGAGGAGGAAGGCATGGAGTACAGGAACGTGCTCACCGTTTGCCCATACTGCGGAGCTGGCTGTGGCCTTTATATCCAAGTCCTGGATGGAGAAATCGTAGGGGTATTGCCAGCAAAAGAGCATCCAGTAAGCCGCGGCAAACTGTGCATAAAAGGCTGGAACGCTACAGCTTTCATCAACCATCCCGATAGGCTTAAAAAGCCACTGATACGAGAAGGCGAGCGCTTCCGAGAGGCCTCTTGGGATGAAGCCCTTAGCTTTGTAGCTGAAAAACTCCTCCAGATTCGTGACACTTATGGCTCACAAGCTATAGGCTTTCTGGCTTCAGCCAAGTGCACGAACGAGGAGAATTACCTGCTGCAGAAACTCGCCCGCTCCTTCTTCAAAACCAACAACGTGGACCACTGTGCCCGTCTCTGACACAGCCCTACGGTGGCCGGTCTGGCCGCCGCTTTCGGCAGCGGAGCTATGACTAACTCCGTCCCGGAGTTCAGCCAGTATACCCGCTGCTTCCTAATCACTGGCTCCAATACCACCGAAGCTCATCCCCTCATTGCCAGCCACGTGATGGAAGCTAAGGAGAGGGGGGCAAAAATCATCGTCATTGACCCCAGGGAAGTGCAAATTGGCCTCCTGGCCGACATTTACCTCCGTCCTCGCCCTGGGACTGATGTGGCCTGGCTGAACGGCTTGATGAATGTCATCGTTACCGAAGAGCTTGCAGACCAAGAGTTCATAGAGAAGCGGACGGAAGGCTTTGAAGAGATGTGGGAGGTGGTCAAGGAATACACCCCGGAAAGAGTAGAGGAAATCACCGGTATCCCTGCCGACGATTTGAGGGCTGCTGCCCGCCTCTATGCTCAAAACAAGCCCGCTGCCATCCTCTATGCCATGGGCATAACCCAGCACACCACTGGGACCGATAACGTCAAGAGCATTGCTAACTTGGCCATGCTTACTGGCAATATCGGAATTCCTGGGGCCGGGGTCAACCCCTTGCGAGGCCAGAACAATGTCCAAGGTGCTTGCGATATGGGAGGTTTGCCCAATGTCTACCCAGGCTATCAGCCCGTCACATCCCCTGAAGCCAAGGCCAAATTTGAATCCGCATGGGGGGTGGAGGGCTTGCCCGATCAACCCGGCCTCACAGTGGTGGAAATGGTCAACGCTGCTGGCGAGGGCCAACTCCGGGCTCTTTACATAATGGGTGAAAATCCGCTGGTTACCGACCCTGACATCAATCACACTAAGGAGTGCCTTGAGAAGCTTGAACTCCTTGTAGTCCAGGACATTTTCCCCACCGAAACAGCGCAGTTGGCTCATGTAATCCTTCCAGGCGCATCTTTCGCTGAAAAGGATGGCACCTTTACCGCTACTGACCGGCGAATTCAGCGGGTGCGCAAAGCTGTAAATCCACCCGGTGAAGCAAAGGCCGATTGGGAGATAATTTGCGAACTGGCTAAGAAGCTTGGGGCTAAAGGGTTTGACTTCTCTTCCCCTGAGGAGATAATGGCCGAAATCGCCAAAGTGACCCCAAGTTACGGTGGTGTAACCTACGAAAGGCTGGACAAAGAAGGCTCTCTTCAGTGGCCTGTCCCCTCAGTAGAGCATCCTGGGACTCCGTACCTTCACAAGGAAAAATTCACCCGCGGCTTGGGTCGCTTCCATGCTGTTCACTTCCGTGAGGCAGCGGAGCTACCCGACGAAGAATACCCATTCATCTTGACCACCGGCCGCACTATGTTCCAGTACCATGCAGGCTCTATGACCCGACGCTCACCTAAGCTGGAGCAGGAAGCCCCTGAACCCTACGTGGAGATAAACCCCAGCGATGCGGAAAAGATAGGCCTCAACGGAGCTAAGAGGGTGAGGGTATCAAGCCGCCGAGGCTCAATAGAAGTGGCCGTGCGGTTAACTGAGCGCATAAAGCCTGGAGTCGTCTTCATCCCCTTCCACTACGCTGAAGCGGCAGCCAACGCTCTTACCCACGCGGCCCTTGACCCAATAGCCCGTATCCCTGAGTACAAAATCTGCGCTGTAAAGGTAGAGCCAGTTCGCAGCCCCTGACCCGCAGTAGGAAAAGCTTAAAGCTTGGAGGATATGATGAATGAGATTGAGAAGGCAGCGCAGATTATCCTTTCGTCCAAATACGCAGTGGCCCTTACAGGAGCGGGAATAAGCACTCCGTCCGGCATACCGGACTTCAGAAGCCCAGGCTCAGGCCTTTGGGAAAAAGTGGACCCGATGGCTGTCGCTTCCATATATGCTTTCCGATTAAACCCTGAGCGCTTCTTTGAATGGTTCCGCCCCTTAGGCAAAACACTTTTGGAGAGCAAACCGAATCCTGCTCACATAGCCTTGGCCCAGCTGGAAGAGGCAGGCTTACTCAAGGCTGTGATAACCCAAAACATAGACGGGCTGCACCAAAAAGCCGGCTCCAAGAGGGTATTGGAAATCCACGGCCACCTCCGCGAGGCCGAATGCATAAGATGCCGCCGCTCCTACCCCACCGAAAGCTTCCTGCATGATTACTTGGAATTTGGGAAAATACCCCGATGCCAGTGCGGTGGGATATTGAAGCCCAAAGTCGTCCTCTTCGGAGAACCACTTCCAAAGTGGGTCTTCCTGGAGGCGGTTGGAGAGGCTCAGCGGTGCGATGCCATGATAATCGCTGGCTCTTCCCTGGAGGTTTACCCCGCAGCTGAACTTCCTACCCTGGCCTACCAGAATGGCGCCAAACTTATCGTGGTAAACCTCCAGAGCACTTACGCCGATTCCATAGCCGATGTGGTCATAAGGGAAGATGTGGCTGTGGCTCTCCCAGCCATAGCCGAAAAGTGCCTGGAAAGGAGATAATTCCCAATGGGGGAGATTAAAGGGGCCGAAATTTTGGTCAAATGCTTGCTAAAAGAAGGGGTCCGCTACGTCTTCGGAATCCCAGGCGATCAGCTCAACCCCTTTACCGATGCCATCTACAGGCTCGGGAAAGAAGCGGGCCTCCAGTTCATTACCACCCGGCATGAGCAGGCTGCGGCCCACATGGCCGACGCGTGGGCCAGAGTAACCGGTGAAGTTGGGGTATGCGCAGGAACCGTTGGCCCAGGCGCAGCTGACCTCGTGCCTGGGGTCTATGCCGCCTTTGCCGATTCTATCCCGATTCTGGTGATAACCGCTCAGAACCAGACTTGGAGGATTTACCCTGAACACGGCTCCATGCAGAGCCTTGACCAGCTCAACCTCTTCCGCCCCATTACCAAATGGAATGCCGTAGTCTACCACTGGCGCAGGATTCCTCAATTGGTCCAGATGGCCTTCCGCATTGCCACTTCCGGAAGGCCTGGCCCCGTCCACTTGGATTTCCCCTCCGATGTGCTCACTGCAAGTGGGCCTGAGGAAGAAATCCAAATCCTTGAGCCCTCAGCCTACCGAGCTGAAGTTCCACCGAGTGGGGATCCAGAACTTGTGCGGGAAGCGGCCAAATGGCTTGTGGAAGCCCAATCGCCCCTCATCCACGCTGGAGGAGGCGTCCTCCGCTCAGGGGCATGGCAAGAGCTTAGAGAACTGGCCGAATACCTCGGGGCAGCAGTTACCACAAGTCCAGGAGCGCGAGGCGCTATCCCTGAAGACCACCCCCTTTGCATCTTAGCAGCTTCTTTCGGAGCCATGGCTGCTCAAGCCTCCGCTGACGTTGTGCTTCTTGTTGGAGGCAGGCTTGGGGATATAGACTTCTGGGGGCGACCACCAGCGTGGGGAGAAATCGGGGAACAGAAGTGGATACAGATTGACATTGCTCCGGAAAACATTGCTTTGAACCGGCCGGTGGATTTGGCCATAGTTGGGGACGCACGCGCAACTTTGAGGGCCATCCTTGAGGAAGTGAAAAAGCTTACAGGGCCGCGGCCCCCTGCTCCATTCATAGCAGGGGCTAAAGAAGCTGAAAGCGCGTGGCTTGCCCAGTTTGAGGAGATGGCCTCAAAGGAGGAGGCCCCAATCCATCCCCTCCGCCTGGTTAAAGAAGTGCGCCTATTCTTCCCCAGAGAAGCCATAACCGTAGTAGATGGAGGGAATACTACGGTCTGGAGCCATTACCTCAACCGCGTTTACGAACCTCGGTCCTTCCTCTGGGCAGCTGACTCTGGTCACCTGGGAGCGGGCTTGCCCTATGCCATAGCAGCCAAGCTCGCCAGACCCGATAAGCCTGTTTACCTGCTCACTGGCGATGGAGCCTTCGGCTTCAACATCCAGGAACTGGAGACAGCCCGCCGCTTGCAAACCCCTATCGTAGCCATAGTCTTCAATGATGGTGCTTGGGGGATGATAAAGGGTGGCCAGCTCAAGAGATACGATGGCCGGTTCATAGGAGTAGATTTTACGGACATTCGCTACGATAAGATAGCGGAGGCAATGGGTTGCTACGGGGAGAGGGTGGAGGACCCTGACCAGATTCGGCCGGCTCTGGAGAGGGCTCAGAGAAGCGGCCTTCCTGCAGTGCTGGATGTAGTGATAGATGCGCAAGCTCACCTAACCCCTCCCGACCTTGAAGTCCTGGATGCCCTCTGGATGGAAGGGTGCTATTAAAATTGAGGGTGGAATGTGGTCAAACCAGCCCCTCATATGCTCTTTTATGTTTTATATACGGAATCCGCATATTCCTCCTAAGGAGAGGCAAAAACGGAGTCCGTATAATTAATTAGTTAGGCCGCTTCGTGGCGGCACTGTCCTAGCCGCGAAGAGCTAAGTGTTGTGATAATATGGAGGTGCAAGACGAAACGTATGCTTAACATCATAGGCAGTTTGTTAGGTCTGCTGGTGCTCGTAGGCCTGGCGGTTGCCCTCGCCATGAGCTTTGGAGGGCTGCGAAGAGAGGCACAACCAGCCTCTCAAGCCTTCCAATCGCCTATCGAGACGCCGACTCAGCCACCGTACCCGCCACCAGGGACACCGACACGACCCCCCATCCCAACTATTCCACCAACGGTGACCCGGGCACCCAAGCCATCACCCAGTCCCACTCCCATTCCAACAGCTACACCTGTTCCAACTCCGCTGCCATTGCCGCCTTCGGCCTTCTATGCCTTGTGGGTGGAGAATTTTCCAGAAGGGCAAGGGAGTGTCCTGTGGCTGGCTGACCCACGGGACATCGGCAGCCGCCGGGAGGTGTTGCGTTTCGAGCGGGACGCCATTACGGAAGCAGTTTTGTCACCCAATGGTCGGAAACTGGCCTTGGTCACTACCTACTGGAAAACGTTTACCCTCTGGGTAGCCAATGTGGATGGCACTAGTCTACAGCAATTGGCCCAGGCCGGCGCACTTGGAGGGCTGTTCTGGAGCCGTAACAGCCGTTCACTAGCCTATGGCATCGGCTGGCGTGAAGAAGTCATGATGCCGGGCGAGAAGACGGGAACCCATATCCCTGTCCCTGTGTGGCGGGGAGCTGTTGAACTGGTGGACGTAGCCACTGGCGAGAAGCGGCGATTGTTGGAAATAGAACCTGATACGATGCTGAGCGTTCTCGGCTGGTCAGCCAATGGGCAAGAACTCTATTATTCCCTCCCTATTCACCGAGAAACCGGACTCCAGTATGAACTATGGGCTGTAGACCGAAGTGGACGGGATGCTCATAGGGTCGCTTCAGTGGGTCATGAACCTGTTCCTCTAATCCTGTCCCCAAATGGCTCAAGATTACTTGTCGAAACATCTGAAGGATGGGCCTGGATGTCAGCAGATGGGCAAACACGCCAAGACATTCCCTTGCCACCCTGGAAGCAGCGATGTGGACTCATCTGGTCTGTCAATGAGGATGAGGTGATCCTTTGTCAGGTAGACGAGCAACAGCCCATTGAACACATAAGGGTTCTCAATTTGTCTACTGGGGCAACACGAGTGCTGGGCTCTATAAAGGTTTCGCCTCATGGCCTTCCCTTTAGTCCCCTTGCCATATCTCCCGATATGCAATGGATAGTGGCCTCTGTTCAGGCAAGGATGTATTGGATCCATCTCCCTACAGAGATGACTGTTCCTGTTCCCAGCCAACCAAAAGGGGGATGCATCTTTGTGGCCTGGGTGCCCAGGACGCCAGCGGATCAATAGGAGGGAAACGCAGTGAATCACCCGTTGTCTCGCCTACAGACCATTGAGCTTTTTCTCCTACTCCTGGCCTTGCTCATCTGGATAGCAATGGCTTTAGCCTATTCTGACAGCTTAGAGTCGGCGGCTGCTTCTCCTTTGGCGCAAGCTACGCCGACTTGCCCTGCACCCCCTGCGGGTTGCCCTCAAGCTCGGATCTATGGCCACCAGCCCAGACGCTACGATATGCGCTCTACTTTCAACGAGGCTGCTAACAACGCTCTGGGGAACAATGGACCTTCTTACAATCTGATCAATCGTGGCCTTCCCCCTAATATGACGCAGGAGAGTGTCTCCGCTTCGCGACCGATTCCTCACGTCATCTTGAGGGGGATGGCCTGGCAGGAGTCCCACTGGCTCCAGTTTGCCGAAGGTGTGAACGATCCGGATGACAGGGATGCTTGTACGCTAATCGGGTACTATGCTCCTACTCAAAGCTGCGGCTATGGTTTGATGCAGATCACTTCTTGCATGAGCGACGGTTGTGGTTGGTTCACCCCCAGTCGGGTGGCTGGCGAGCTGGCCTACAATCTGGGCACCGGCACGAACTTCCTCATACAGAAGTGGAATGAGATGCCGTTCATCGGCGACAATGACCATACGGTAGCCGAGCAGTGGTACTATGCTGTCACGGCCTACAATGGGTGGAGTTGGTGTAACGATCCCAACCGAGACAAGTATGCTTCGGGTTGTCCTTACCCTAATCCCTTTTACCCTGATCGCCCTCCCTATGGTGAAGGGAATTACTCCGCCTTTGGCTATCCCTACCAAGAAAGAATCTGGGGTTGGGCGGCACACCCAGAAAGTGCTCAAGCAAGTTTGCATTGGCTGTGGCGACCCACTCGTGTTGCTGCTGTCCCGCGGGGCATCTTTGGCCTTCGTGGTGCTGGAGATTGGCGACCACCCTCCCAGACACCTAAACCGGTCTTTCACCTCCTTTATGGAATTCGTGTTGCCAACGGTGTTGGCCCATCAATAGTGCTGCGTAACACAACAAGCCAAACATTGGCGGCTGATGTAGCTCTCTATAATGCCGACCATACCTTCAGTCGTTGGTGGCTTGGTGCGCCCCCTAATGACGCTCACAGCTATCCTTATCGTTACATTCGGCTAGCCCCTTACGAGACCTGCTCTCTTCCAACAGCAGATGTATTCTACTCTTGGGAAACTTTCACCGGCTATGCTCGCATCAGCGCCAGTGAAGGGGTGGAAGTTACTTTGCAACCGCCGCCTTATTCACACAAGGTCTTCCTACCTCTCACCCTCAAGAATTATGGTGGCAATTGCTACAATTTATTGAGCTTGCTCTTTTACTCAGTTGGTTTCTCGGCCGTTCAGGCTGGGGTGTAACAATTGTGAAGCTGACTCCTGCAATGGGGGTAAAAAGGGACGAATAGCCCACCCTGGCAAACCCGCTATGAGTGGGGCCCAAAACGTTGGCTAACCCCCAGCCTACGGGGGTGGGCTAAATGATTTTTTACTTTATCGCCTCCCTTAGCCTGGCGCTTACGTAATCCATAACCGAAACTACAGCCACAATGGCCCAAACGGCCGTGCCTGCTTTGTGGTAATCAGTCTGATCAATCCAAAGCTTCAGCTGATAGCCTATGCCTCCACCACCCACAAAGCCGACCACCGTGGAGATACGGATGTTTATGTCCCAGTGGTAGATGATGAAAGCCAAGAACGGGAGAACTATCTGCGGTATCACAGCATAGCGGATTACCTGCAATAAGTTAGCCCCCGTAGCTGTTATAGCCTCCACAGGGCCAGGGTCTATGGTCTCTATAACTTCGGAGAAAAGCTTCCCCAAGCTTACGATTGTAGCTACCGTGAGGGCCAAAACCCCAGCAAATGGCCCGAAGCCAACCCAAGTGGCAAATATTGCGGCTACTACTATCGGCTCTATGGACCGCACTAAGTTCAACACCCACCGCACTACGTAATAGATTGCCGTTCCTACTGGCCCTTTGGCCATAATATTCCTGGCCGCCAGGAAAGAAATGGGTATAGCAATTACGGTAGCGAAAGTAGTGGCCATCAGGGCTAAAAATATAGTCTGAACCATCAGCTCAACGGTCTTTACTAACGCAGGGCTTACAACACGCCTTCCGGTTCTCCACTGAGCTTCGGCTTGGAGCGAGGCTCCGCCCTCTTGAGCCAGTAGCGGCCTTATCTCTATCTGGGCATCAAAGCTTCCATCCTCACTTGCCTTCACCCTCGCCGCCACAAGTTCCCCACCCAAGGGAAGCTGGGGGCTTGGTTTAAAACGCCACCTGAGGATTACATCGCTCTTAGGGTGAAAACCTTTGCCTTCCACCTTTATAATCTCGCCTTCCGAAGCACACATCGGCATTAATATCTGCGGGCTGAGACCTGAAATCCCTGATAATTCAGGAGTACCTTTGGCCCCAGGTGGACAAGGCACTTGGAAAGGCACCTCTATGGTCTGGCGCGAAACCTCCGGAATTAGGATTTCTGGGGTGACGAAAGCAGTGAAAATCTCCCTTGCCCTCTGGGCAGCTTGAGGTTCAAAGAACTTGCTCGGCGCTACCCCCACAGCACGCCAGCATAGGGCGTAAACGAAAATTATCCCCAGAAGGATTGGTATCCGCCATGGCCCTTTCATTACACAATTCTCCTGCGAATCTGGCTGCTGAGGTAGTCCAGGGCTATGATCACCAAAGCTATCCCTATCACTGCCGTAGCCACCTGTCGGTAAGCGCTGAGCCTTATCCATTCGCTCAGCCGGAAGCCTATTCCCCCTCCTCCCACAAAGCCTATAATCGTAGACATCCGCACGTTTATGTCCCAGCGGTAAAGGGTAAAGGAGGCAAAATCGGGAATAATTTGAGGGATGACTGCATACCTTATGACTTGGAGCTTATTTGCCCCTGTAGCGCTTATGGCCTCTACCGGCCCTGGGTCAATGTGCTCCACCACCTCTGAGAAAAGCTTGCCCAAAGCAGCTATAGAGTGCGCGACCAAAGCCAGCATCCCGGCAAAGGATCCAAGCCCTACCCATACCACAAAGACAATCCCGAAAATCATCGGCTCTACTGAGCGCACAACATTGAAAAACAGGCGCATTAGGTAATAGATTGCACGTGTGGGAATAGAGCCTCCCATTATGTTCCGGGCTCCTAAGAAGGACAACGGGGCTGCTACAAAGACTGCCAATGTTGTGGCCAATAAAGCGATGGCAATGGTTTCGCCCATCTTAAGGGCTACTTCTATCAAGGCCTCGCTTGGCCTTATGGTGCCCACCCTCCTAACCAAGTGAACCTGGAGGGTATGAACTTGATACTCCCCAGGCTTGGGTTCAAAGCCAACAGGTATTGCCCTTGGGACCGTAAATTCGGCGGCAAAGTGGCCTCGTTCATCGGTTTGTAAGGTTAAAGGGGTGCCACCCTTTAAGATTCGCTGGCGTTCGCCTATTGGATTCACCCACCAAAGTTCTACTTTATGCCCTGGCTTTAAAGTTTCTCCCTCAATCTTGAGGGTATCGCCTGTCCAGGCACAGCCGGAGGAAATTGTTATTGTCTCCTTGTGGCCTATAGTTTTAGGCTGCGGCTCCTTTACACAAGGCATCTCAATAGGCACTTGGAAAATATCCCTCTCTTCGGGATACAAGACGAGGTCCGGTTGAAGGAGCGCAACAAGGTATGGCTTCATCTTGTCAAATCGCTGGAAAGGTGCTAACAGGTTTATTTCGGTAACTTCCCATCCAACTCCGTAAAAGGCCACCAACGCAGCCAGAACAGCGGGCCACAAGCGGGAGCGGTCTTTAAAGTAGCGCATTAGGACATCGTAAGAGGAGCCAATCCACCACAAAGCTAAGCATATCCAAAGCCAGGGATGACCGCGCCAGAGAGCAAGGCCAATTATGGCCAATGTCACAGCAAGCCAAATAAGGGATAGGGTCTGGTGGCCTTCCAAAAAGTAAGCGAGGCCAGGGATTAGAGAAAATAAAACCTTAACCGCCGATGCGCTCCGCCTCTTGTCCATAAATCTCCTTAAAACGCCGGTCATCTATTTCTTCGGGAAGGCCTTCAAAGACTTTGAAGCCATCTTTCAAGCCGATTACTTTGGTAGCATAACGGTGGACTAAGTCCAAAAAGTGCAAGCTGCAAACGACTGTTACCCCTTCTTTCTTGTTCAGCTCTTCAATATAGCGGAGGATAGAGTGAGCCAGGACTGGGTCCAAGCTGGCTACAGGCTCATCAGCCAATAGGAGGCGAGGTTCCTGCATTAAAGCCCTGGCTATCCCTACCCTTTGCTGTTGCCCTCCGGATAGTTCATCGGCCCTTTTGTAAGCCAAATCGGCAAGGCCTACCCTTTCCAAGGCTTCCATAGCCCTCTTCTTTTCGGCGGGAGGGAAATATCCGAGAAGGGTAAGCCATGGATTGAGGTAACCGAGTCGCCCGGAGAGGACATTGGTGAGAACTGTGGAGCGCTTGACTAAATTGAACTGCTGGAAAATCATCCCGATTTGCCGACGGATGCGCCTCAGCTCCTGAGGAGAAGCCGCTGTTATGTCAATATCGTTCCATATAATCCGACCGGAAGTGGGCTCAACAAGGCGGTTTATGCACCTAAGGAGGGTGCTTTTCCCAGCCCCACTCAAGCCCACAATGGCCACAAATTCGCCGTCTTCCACCCTGAAACTTACATCGTTGAGGGCCCGCGTCCCATCGGGATAAATCTTAGTTAGATGCTCCACAATCAGAGGCATCTTTTAACCCCTCAAGGAGACTAAGGTTGTAGTTATTAAAAGGGGGTGGGGCATATTTCCGGCCCCACCCCGCAAAGAGCTTACTCTTGAGGCTTCACTAACTCCTCCAGCTTGTAACCGGAGGCGCTGAGCTGAGCCCTGAACTCATCGTAGAAGGAGTCGCTTGTCTCCTGCAAGCCCTCTATCTGGTAGACAGTCTTGAGAGCTAAGGCTCCTTCTTCGGATTGGGCTATCTCCAGCAAGGCCTTCTTAATCTTCTCCTTGAGGTCTGCAGGCAAATCTTTCACCACGCTTACGGTATCGTTGGGGATTTTGGCGGTGAAGGCCAGTTGGATTACCTTCTCCTTAACATCGGGCAAGTCCTTCTCTACCACGCCCCTGGCATCTACGTAAGTGGCTCCGGCGTCGCAGTCCTTGTTGTAGACGGCCTTGACCACGTTGGGGTGAGAGCCTGCGTTTACAGTCTTAGCGAAGTCTTTATCGGGGTCAAGGCCATTCGCTTTGAGTAGGATGCGAGGCATGAGGTAGCCGGATGTAGAAAGCGGGTCAACCCAGCACATGACTTTGCCCTTGAGGTCGGCAATGGACTTGATTCCGGAGTCTGCCCTTACAATTATCTGGCCTGTGTAGTAAGTCTGCTTGAATCGGACCGTGACCAGGATAACGTCTACGCCGTATTTTTCATGGGCCAAGAGGTAGCTTAAGGTGTTGAGCCATCCGATGTGGGCCTGGCCAGCTCCCATGGCTTCTACAGCGGCAGCATAGCTACTGGCCAAGTTTATCTTGACCTTAAGGCCCAGCTTTTGACTGAGGAGTTCGGCAAGCTTTTCCCCTCCCCTCTTTATCTCTTCCGATTCGCCTGAAGGGACGAAGACCATGACAATTGGGTTCTGCTCACTTCCGAGGGGGGGCTTCTTAGGAGCACAAGCTCCTGCTATTAGGGTTAAAAGAATGGTGAGGCTTAGCACGAGAGCGGCTGCACGCTTCATACGAGCCTCCTTAGCAAGAAATTTAGCCCTGGCAGGCTTTATCGGTATTCTACTACTGTGGGGGTTAAAAGTCAAGTTTAATCCTGCGGAGGGTGTGTCCAGTTTCGTCGGGCCTGTTTTTAATGCTGATTGAAATCAGCCTTTTGGGGCCTTCGGCCCGGGGGGAACCCCCCGTAACCCCCTACGAGGGGGGTAAACCCACGCACGAGTGTGACCCAAAACCTTGGCAAACTCCCAGC
>Ga0071330_1085907_pt1 | contig 28192 bp, 20 predicted proteins | sample GBScel77sediment_FD_63802 | JGI IMG/M metagenome (GOLD analysis project Ga0071330, IMG submission 63802) | Hot spring sediment microbial communities from Great Boiling Spring, Nevada - Cellulolytic enrichment Sediment 77C v2 (version 2) | ecosystem: Environmental > Aquatic > Thermal springs >...
TAAGGTTAAGAAAATGGAAAAGACCGTGAAAGAGAAAGAGATAGTGATGGTTGAAAGGGCACAGCTTATGGTAAATGAGAACGCTCAGAACCTTCTTAAAGCTACCGCTTTGCCTTTAGTCTGGGCTATAAGGAAAGAGATGATAAGAGGAAATTATGAACAGATCAATGATTATATGGAGAGGTTGATTCAGGAAAAAGGTTTTAAGGAAATACTTCTTGTAGATCCCCAGGGCATAATTGCTTTGGCTACGGATAAGAAGCTGCAGGGGCAGAAATTTGCAGATTATTATCCCGCCGAGATTTTAGAGGTAGACGATGTGAGGGTTTTTGGGGATTCCGATATTATCCGTGTTGCCGCTCCAGTAATGGGAATTAACGCCAAACTCGGTGTTTTAGTATTTACTTACACACCCGAGAAGGTAGACGCTAAGTAGGTTTTTAAAAAGATAGGCAATAGCCCTTAGTTGTAATTCGGTTATTGGCTATTTATAGGGTATTCTAAGTTTTTATACAGAAGGGAGGAGACATTTTTTCGATTCCGAATTCCCTTTTATAAGGTGTTTAAAAGTTTAAAGCTTAATTGAAGATAGTAAGGGTGCTTTCGTAGTAAAATTACTTTCTGCATTTTGTTTAAAATTTAGCGGGCACAACGCTCATTAGTAATTTTTTTTGTGGATTGGAAGTTGAGTTCGTATTGCTTGACGTTTCTTGGCATAGGGGGAACTCAAATTGAAGATTTCAAGTCATTTTGCCTGATTATTCGGTAAAACTTATAATTTAAACGGAAAGGGAGCGATGTTGACAATTCGGCGGGGATTGCCAGAAGATGTTCAGGACTTTGTAAAACTATATTTACTTTCTTCACCCTATTTTCCAATGGCTTTTGGGAGAAGGATTATAAATGTACTTGAAAGGTTGTTTCAGAGGGAGGAGAATCTCTTTAGTTATGAACACGCCTTCTTTGCAGATTTTAATGGTGAAAAAGCGGGCATGCTTTTGGGTTATGATTGGAAGGCAAAACGAAGAGAAAATATCCAAACCGGATTGATGATTTTAAGGTTTTCTGGATGGGACTTTTTTGCAAAAATAGATACATACTTGAAATTCAATAGGACTGTCGGTAGCCTTTGGGCGGAAGAATATTACATTAGTAATTTCGCAACTTACGAAAATTTCAGAGGCATGGGAGTTGGCAAAGCGCTAATGGAAAGTGCCTAGGAAGAGGCATGGAAATATGGGTGCAGAAAGGTTGTTTTGGATGTAGAGGAGGAGAATTTGAGTGCCATAATGTTTTACAAGAAGTTAGGATTTAAGGAGCAGGAGAGATTCTTGATTTATTTGAGTAACGGGTTAGAACTTCGTTTTTTGAGAATGGTTAAGCTTTTATAAAGGAGGATAGAATGTTAAAAGACCTTATCATTAAAAATCGCAGTTACAGAAGGTATCATGAGGATTCTCAAATAAGTCGTGAAACTTTGTTGGAGCTTATTGACCTTGCAAGGCTATCGCCATCCAGTATGAATCTTCAGCCTTTGAGATATTTTATTATCAATACTCCTGAAAGATGCGAATTGATTTTTCAGAACGTTACCTGGGCAGCCTATCTTAAAGATTGGGGTGGCCCTAAAAAGGGCGAGAGACCATCTGCCTACATTATAGTACTTGCGGAGAAAGATATCTCAAAGAATTACTTGATTGATGCAGGTCTCGCAACCCAGTCTATTTTACTCGGTGCCGTCGAGAAGGGGCTTGGCGGTTGTATTATGGGTTCTCTAAATAGAGAAAGAGTTCGTGAACTATTTAAAATTCCTGATAAATACGAGATTGTCTATGCAATTGCCATAGGCAAGCCAAAAGAGAAAGTTGTGATTGAAGAAGTGGGACCTAATGGAGATATAAGGTACTGGCGGGATGAAAATGACATTCACCACGTGCCAAAGAGAAGACTTGATGATATAGTGCTTGATATCTAAAGTACTAAAATTCGGGCTTAGGTGTTTTGCTGCAAGACTCTCTGAATTTCAAGGTGTTATCTTATTCAAAAGTTATTAAGAAGCTTTCATCCGCTTAATTAACTAAAAGGTCAGTTTATGTTTTAATTTTTTAGTTAATATTCTGAAATTTAGCTAAATTAAAAAGCAAAGGGTGTCGAGATTGGATATTAAAGATGCGGAACTTGTCTACCTTTTAGGCATAGCAGCACTAAAAAGCATTGATGAAGGAGGAAAAAGATCGGCGAAGGTTATGGGTTTTGCTTGTTTAAAAACTTTATCATCCTCTCCCGTCGTAAATCAACGATAAATTTCAGATTTAGTTGTTAAGTGGTCTCCAGTGAAAATGTTGCTTAGATGCCTAAAAATTCTCTTTTAAAGGTAGTGAACTTAACTTTTTAAATCAAAATTTAACTTTGAGAAAGCACTTTTTGCACTATCCTTTATTTTTAAATCGGCAATCTCGCTTATGGGGGTCGTGTCAGGATTAATTTCAACAACGATTCCACCGTGAGATTTTACGATGTAAGGGAGCATTGCAGCCGGGTAAACGATGCCGCTGGTTCCCACAACCAAAATTAGATCTGCCTTGTTAGCAAAGGAAAAAGCCTGCTCCATGTCATCCCGATTAAGAGATTCACCGTACCACACCACGGAAGGTCTTAAAATTCCGCCGCAATGTGGACATTTCGGAGGGAGTTCGTCATCTTTGAATATTCTGTAATCTTCATAAAACTCAATACTGCAGTTTGTACATCTTGTTCTAAAAATATTTCCGTGAAGCTCCACTATTTTTGTGGAGCCAGCCTTTCTGTGCAGCGAATCCACATTCTGAGTAACGAGCAGGAAACAGGGAAAATACTTCTCAAGTTCTGCGATTTTGTAGTGTGCTTCATTCGGTGATGCGGATAAGATAATCTTCCTTCTGTAATTATACCATTCCCAGACAAGAACAGGATTTTTATTGAAAGCCATAGGTGTAGCAAGTTCTTCAGGTGGGTGATTTTTATACCAACCGTCTTTACCCCTAAAGGTTGGAATTCCGCTATCTTTTGAAATCCCTGCACCTGTCAGAACCATAACACATCGAGCTTTTAAGAGGAATTGTTTTAATTTAGCAATTTCCTGGGGCATGCAAATATTTTAAGATATCTAACGGGTGCATAAAATTTACCTTACGGTACAGGGCAGGTTATATGGTTGAGGATTTTGGAATTAACCCTTTGCGGTTTTTAATGCGTACTTTCTCAAGTTTTAGGTAAGCCAATATTTTTAATGGATCTGACAAAATTTATTCCAAACTTTATGTTTAGCTTTTTAGTTGATTTATAAAAGCCATGTTCCCTCAAAAACAAATCCTTGGTCTAATGCAAGCAAGCCTGTGATTTTTTCCCAGTAAGTTCTTTGTTTCGTATTATTTGACGAAAAATGAAAGGTTTTGGCATTTTCTGTTTTTTGTGCACTGATGAATTTAAACTCTTCACTTTAAAAATTTTTCCATGTGACAATTGTTTCTTGACTACATTTAACACACGGTTTATTATTATTGTGAGTTTAAAATAGTGGTGAGATTAAAGGAGGGTTTTTTATGCTGCACCTGTTATTGTTAGCTTATCTTTTTAAACTTTCGAACTTTTATATTCTGATAGATGTTAAGTCTAATGAAGAACTGATCCTTTCAGGGCCTAAATACCAGGGAATCTATCTGTTTAATGTTAAGTCGGGTGACGTTAAGAAAATCTCTGAAGGAAATGCCTTTAGGCTCGCCCTTTCACCCAAGGGGGATAAAATTCTCTATGTCGATTACAATAGGATTAAGTTGCTTGACTTTGATGGAAGTGAAAAAGTCATCGCTGAACACTCAGAAAAGGTTGGCTTCCCTGTCTGGATAGACGATTCACTGCTGGCCTACACCTTTGATGGAGTAATACAGCTCGTTGATACCCTCGGAAATTTGAAGGGTTCTATAGATGGGGTAAGGAGTTATTATATAGATTATTCACCCGAAGCCAAACTATTCGCCTTTCAAGAGGATGACCAGATTTACCTGATTGATTGGAATGGAAATAGGAAAAAGATTACCGATGACGGAATCTTTTTCGCGCCCTTGTTCTCTCCTGATGGGCGCTTTGTCACCTACAACGAGATAAGCAAGGGGATCTTTTTATATGACATAGAAAGCGGTGAAAATGTTTTTGTTTCGAAAGGAAATAATCCTTCTTGGTCACCCGATGGTAGTTTGCTGATTTTTAACATATCTCAGGATAATGGATATGACATAGTTTCTTCAGAAATCTATGTATATTCAGTTTCTGAAAAATTTGTAAAGAAAATTACCAATACTAAGAATGTTTCGGAGCTCAGACCTATCTTTTCACCGGACGGAAAGAGAGTTTATTTTTGCACTCCCGAAGGTGGTCTGGGTTACGTAAATTTTGGGAAGTTTTTTAGGTAAAGTTATATTTTTGTGGAATCGGAGGTTTTATTATGAAGAGGTTTTTCCCTTTTACCCTTTTAGTTTTCTTAGTAGGTCCCCTCTTTGCCTGGACCGTTTGTTTGGACCCGGGTCATGGTGGCAGTGATCCAGGTGCTGTTGGGACCTACTATCAGGAAAAACAGGCGAATTTAGATGTCGCCCTAAAAGCAAGGACATTTATGCTTCAGGTTCCAAATATTACCAGCGTTGGTATGACCAGAACAACTGATGTAGACGTTTCCTTAGAGGCGAGGGTAAATTATGCCAACTCTAACGGTTTTGACAGGTTTATATCAATTCATCATAATGCCTATAATGGTAGTGTTCAAGGAACTGAAACATACTGTTACACTTATGGAAGCTCCAACAGCTTTAACCTCAGAGATTCTACTCACCGAGAATTGGTGAGAGCTTATGGCTATACTGACAGAGGAGCAAAAACCGCAGATTACTATGTTTTACGAAATACGACAATGCCTGCAATCCTTGGTGAAGCTTCTTTTATTGACTATGCAGGAAGCTATAACGAATCGTGGAGATTCTGCTACAACTGGTATGCCCACGTAGAGAAACAGGCCTATGCTTATACAAAGGGGTTGTGTAAACATTTAAATTTGGCGTATCCTTCTTTTATATGTCACACAAATTACCCCGACAGTGTGAATGCAAATACCAATTTTACTGTGCGCGATAGTTTCTACATTGCTCCTTATCAAGCTCCGGCCGATGTAGTATTTGAAATAAAGTCCTACTCTTCGGGTACGGTTCTTTACCAGGAAAGGGTTTCAAATCTCTCTTCGGGATATTGGGTTAAGACCTTTGGGATTAATCCCCCCATCTCTTTGCCAGACAGTGGATATGATTATCTTGTCTATTTTTTAGCTTATGTGGTACCTGCAGGGGGTAATTGGAATAATAGATACACTTATGTGTCTACCAATTTATTGCCCACTAAGGTTAAAACTTCTGGCACTTCACAGGATACAAGTTATATAGTCTACAAGAACTATCCAACGGAAGTTTATGCTTGTTCCACCTTCACAGTGCAGGAAAGTCTTTATATTGCTCCTTCTCAAGCACCTGCGGACTTGATATTTGAGATAAAGCACCGGGCAAGCGGAAATGTACTTTACAGTGAGCGGGTATCCAATTTAGGTTCAGGTTACTGGATTAAAACCTTTGGCCTTAATCCGCCTATTTCACTTCCGGATAGTGGTTATGATTATCAGGTATATTTTCTATCAGTTCTCACACCGCCGGGAGGCGGTTGGTCTAACCGATATACCTATGCATCTACTTATTCTAATCCCACTACGGTGAGGACAAATCCTCAAGTAGACACAAGTTATATTGTTTTGGTATCTTATCCTGATACGATAATAGGGGATTCAAGCTTTATCGTTTCCTGCAGCCTTTACATAGCTTCAGCTCAATCTCCTGCTGATTTGGTATTTGAAGTGAAAGATAGAAACACTGGCGAAGTTTTAAGTTCGCAGAGGTTTGCCAGCCTTCCCGTGGGAGAACATTTGATTCAAATTTGCGATACCGTCCCGGATCAGGGTGTGGATAAAACCGTTTACTTTGTCGGCATTCTTGCACCGCCTGGGGGTGGATGGTCTAATAGGTACACCTATGGTTCTACCTACGCAGATCCTTCAGTTTTGCTTGCAAACTCAAGGATTTGGTACCTTGCCTATCCAGATACTGTTTATTTCGAGTCCACATATACCTTGGTGGAAACTTTATATGTTGCTTCTTTCCAGGCACCTGCTGATCTTATTATTGAAGTTAAGGAACACAGCACAGGAACCGTTTTAAGGTCAAGGAGATATACCAATTTAGCTCATGGGGCATACAGGATAGAATTCGTTGATACCGTGAATTATTCTGCACTTACCGATTCACTAATTTATTTCCTCTCTGTACTTACTCCACCCGGTGGCGGCTGGTCGCAAAGGTATACTTTTGCTTCAACGTACGTAACACCTACTGTTGTGGTCAGGCAGACCCCTTATGGAGAGGATAGTCCGCTTTCCGCTTCAGATTTGAAGATTTACAACCAGGGTAAAAAACTCATCGTAAAGGCTAACAGAACTCTCAAAGACCTCACACTTGAAGTTCATGATGTTATGGGAAGGTTAGTTGAGAGAGTTGAACTGAACGGAAAAAGTGAAGTAGAAATCAATTTAAAGGTTGAAAAAGGGGTCTACTTCTTCAGGTTGACTCAAGGAAACAAAATAATTAAAAACGGCAAGTTTGTAGTTTTTAATTAGTACTGTCTGATTACACTTTAAGAGCAATATAAGGCTTAAATATTTGAATAGGGATATTTAATCATTGTAGCAAATATCTGTGGTTTAAAACAGGGTTTGAAATTGCCTTTGAGGATTGAGGTTGAAGGTTATTTCGTTGATTGAAGAGTAACTGGGTGTTTGCGAACAAGCTATGCGATGTTAAAGCTAAGCTGTTTTTAATAAATTAATTTACCCGTCTGAATTTACCCATTATGACTTTGAATTGTAGATCTTATACTTTTAGAGGAAATGAATAGTAGGACGTATTCTATGATTCATCCCTATTTCGGTTTTTAGTATGGTTAAAATGGTTTCTGCTTGACAAGAAGCCAAGAGGAAAGTGTTAAATACGTTTAAAGGTCCTTAATTTTGGTTTGTTTGGCAGAAAGGACTTTTGATTTCCTACAGAAATTTTTAGCTTGTTCTTAAAACTTCTCGTTAGTACTCAAAGAAATCTTTGAGATGTTAATTATTATAGTGAAAGGCAGAGCAGTGGAAGAAGCTCATTACAATATCCATGGTGAAGGGAATCTGTGAAAAGTTTATTACAGGCTTGAATTTTTAGTTCCGAAAGATAAAAGTTAAATATTTGAGCCTTTTAGAAGTTCAGGTGATCTGGTTTTGTTATTTTATTTGCCTTTGGGTTTTGGTTAGTGATCGGATTTAAGAAGTTACCTCTTTTCTTTAGCTCGGCTAAGGGGGTGTCAAAATTTTGACACCCCCTAAATTACTAATTGATTGAAACTTAACGATTTTGAGAATTCGGGGGGTGTCAAAATTTTGACACCCTACAGGGGATTTAGATTTCTAAGTGTTAGATTATCAGATAGATACTAATAGATGTTTTTAGGCACAAATTTTGCAACATGTTCTGTAGATAAAAACAAGGGGGTGTTTTATGAAAGCTTTAAAAGTAATAATATCAATCGCGGTCCTGACTATCTTAGTGGAGTCAGCAAATGCCTTTGTCTGGCCAACGAGTGGTACAATAACCTCAGTCGTTGGCTGGAGAAGACATCCTGTCACAGGTCAGTGGAGTTACCACTATGGAACTGATATTGCGGCACCTTCGGGAAGGGGTGTGGGGAATGCCGGAAGGGGTAGAGTCACCGTTGCTGGTTGGGTCAGCGGCTATGGGAATGCCATCTACGTCGATCACAGTTACTACTCCGCTGGTTGGGAGACCAGATATGCTCATTTAAGCGCAATTTATGTTAGAGTTGGACAGTGGTTGACTCAATTCAATCAAACGATTGGTGCTGTAGGAAGCACCGGAGTATCAACAGGCCCTCATCTCCATTGGGAACTAAGAAAGTACGGAGTTGCTCAGAAACCCAATGGTAGTGTTGGTCAGTATGTAACCCGAGGCACCTTCTGCGGAATTTAATTTTTATCCTTTTAGAGCCGTTAGCCCTTTTCCTTTCAGGCTAACGGCTCTAAAATTTTTAGAAATATGCATCTATTTTCAATAGTAATAGTATGTGCTACATTAACCCTTAAAGATGCGATTACAATAGCTCTTCAGAACAATCAAAGTATTCTTTTTCCTTCTCTTATAAACTATAGAAATGCAAAGCTTGAATACCAAATCCACAGGGGAATGTATTATCCTCAACTCCGCTTTTCGTCGTGGTCGGAAGACGATCTGAAGAGGTACAAAAGTTTGCTAAGTTTAAATGAGAAGCTAATACCTTACATTGGAACAGACGTAGAATTTAATTTCTCTATAAACCCCATAAATGCCAGTGAGGGATCAGTTGGCGTTCGCCTTGCACAGCCTCTAAGTCCTCAGCGTGTATTAAGTAGTTATTTTGCTGAAAAGAGCGTTAAATATACTTTAGACATGGCTGAAATTCAGAAAAATGTGGCAATGCAGGATTTAATCTTGGAGGTGGTTAACAGTTATTTCGGACTTGCCAGAATCATTAGTGGCATCAAAAGGGCTGAGGAATCTATAAAAAATACCGAATCGCTGATTGAGGTAATGAAGGTTAAGGTTGAAGGTGGGCTTATAGCACCATCGGAGCTTTCTAACATCTATCTGCAGAAAAATCTGGAAGTGGCGAATTATGAAGAGTTAATAGAAAACCTACGAACGGCGAAGGAAGAGTTTTTCAGACTTTTGGGCATTGAAATGGATGATTCACTAAGATTGGAAGAAGATATTTTTTTAAATATAGAAGAAGATTTGAACTTTGAAACCTGTTGGACAGTAGCTCTCAAGAAGAATCCTGAGCTAAAACTTATTGAAATTCAGATGAAGCAGGTAGAAAATACCTTAAAAGCTCAGAAACTTTTCTTTTTCCCTGACATTGTTTTTTCTTTAAACTACAATAGGTCCTTTGGTTCTTCTTCGGAAACATCAGCACCACAAAAATCACTATCCTTTGAATGGCCACTATTTACTGGTGGTGTTTTAAGGAATAGAAAGAAGCAGGCTGAAGAAAATTACAAACTGGCTCTCTTTAATTACGAAGAATTTAAACATCGTCTGAGAAAGGAAATTAAGGATGTCCTCTTCCGCATCCAGCTGGCGAAAAAGAAGTTTAAACTATATGAAGCTTCTCGGGCGCTTGCAGTAGATGCACTGAAGGTCGCTGAGATAAAATACCGCTCTGGTGCGATTTCTTACCAAGAATGGTATTTTAATTTTCAGAGATTTGTGGAGATGGAAGAAAATTATGCTAATTTAAAAACGGAGCTTTTTTTGCTATATGCAAGGCTTTTAAGGTTGATGGGTGAATTAACACCGGAGAGGATTTTAAAATGAAGAAGTTTTTGTTTACCGTGTTCTCAGTGGTGCTGTTTTTGCTTGTTTTCGTTGCAGTTTATCGGGTTTGGGGTGCAAGGCTAAACGCTAAATTGGTGAAAGTGGCTGAGGTAAAGAGAGGAGATCTTATACTCCGTGTAAAGGCTCCGGGATACATTACATCCAGGAGAATTTTTACAGTAACTGCACCCATTGCAGGCGAGATAAAGGGATTAAATGAAAAGGTAGTAGTAGGTTCCACAGTTAAAAAAAATCAGGTTTTTTGTTACATCGTGCCCACTGCGGAAGAGGAGAAATCTTTACAAGAAGACTTGAAATTTGCCGAGATGAACTGTGAGTTGGCTGAAAAGGATTTAGAAGTGGCAAAAAAACTATATGAAATGAAGGCTATTTCTTATCAGGAGTACAGGGCTAAAGAGATTTCCTTCTTGAGAGAAAAGTCAAATCTTGAAAAGTTGAGAGCCAAGCTGGAACCGAAGCCGGTTTATTCACCGATAGACGGGGTTTTGGTGAAGGCAGAAGTTAAAAATGGTCAGATTGTCACCGCAGGTAAAGAATTGTTTGTGGTAGCAGATCTTAATTCTCTCGTTGCAGTTCTAAATGTTTTCGAGTCTGATGTTAATAAGGTTTATACGGGTGTAAGGGGTAATATATTAATAGACGGCGAGGTAAAATTTTCTGGAGAGGTGGAGAATGTGAGTCTAATTCGTGAAGAGACTTCTCCCGGTTCAGCTCCTACTTACAAAGTTTATGTGAATATAATAAATAGGATGGATCCTTCAGCGATGTTAAGGATTGGTGGGACTGTGGTAGGGGAATTAACTTATAGGGTAATAAGGAATGTCAAGGTTGTTCCCCTGGAAGCGGTAAATTATGAACCGGGGAGTCTATCAAGGACTTTCGTTTATGTCTATAAAAACGGCAGGGCAAGGAAAAGGTACGTATCTGTGGGTGAAACGGACGGGACTTTCATTGAAATTAAAGACGGTTTAAAAGAGGAAGAGAGGGTAATAACTTCAGGAAGTTATTTTGTAAAGGATGGTGAGTGGGTTAAGGTTGAAAAAGAATGAATCTAAGGGACCTTTTCTACGTTTCCTGGCAAACCTTTAAGGCTCATAAGCTTAGGACTTTTCTTTCTTTAATTGGTATTTTTATAGGTATTGCAGTTCTTGTAGTAGTAATGAATTTGTCACAGATTGCAAGAGAGAAGGTCGCGGAATTTGTTTCCAGAATGGGGATTGAGACCTTTCGCATCGATTATTCTTTCTTCGGCAACGTGACCTTTGAAACTGCAACTCGGGAACTACCTCGAAGACTTACACTGGAAGACCTTCAATTTATAAAAAGAAGCTGTCCTCACGTTAAAGAAGTTTGTGAAGTTTTGTTCTTAGTATTCGGGACGGAAAGGGAACCTTTTGTCATAAACGCAATGGGAGTGACTTCTGATTACGCATCGCTTGCAGATGTAAGGGTTTTGAAAGGAAGATTTATTAATGAACTGGATGTGAATCTGGGGAGAGAGGTTTGTGTGATTGAGGAGAGTCCTGCTGTATACAACCTGTTTGGTAGAATGCCTGCAATTGGTGAGTTAATTAATCTTGAAGGAAATTTTTATGAGATAATTGGGGTGGTGAAGAGGAATAAACTGATTTATCCGGAGAGGGAAAATGTAGTAGAGGTGTTTTTACCCTATTCCACTGTTTTTAAAAAATATGGCCATGTGTATGGGGAGGTCTACGTTTCTGCTTTGAGTTCTGCAGTGGTACAACTTGCCATGGAAGAGGTTGACAAAGCGCTCTTGACACTATTTAATGGAAAGCAAGAGTACAAGAGTTTTTCCCACTCTATTTTGCTAAAAGAAAGCTTGAAGACGATAAATTTCTTTTCTACCATATTGTTAGTCATATCCCTTCTTTCACTTCTTGTGGGTAGCATAGGAATTATGAATGTCATGCTAATTTCTGTTACGGAAAGGACTTCAGAAATTGGTATTCGTATGGCAGTGGGAGCAACGAGAAGAGATATTTTTTTGCAGTTTTTGATTGAAAGTGTGATTATCTGCCTTTTGGGGGGACTTAGTGGTGTGGGAATCGGCGCCATTGCAACGGGATTTACAGTTCCTATTTTTAGGCTTGAACCCCGTTTTGAGTACTTTGGTGCCATGGCAGGAACTCTTTTTTCAACAATAGTGGGCATTTTAGCGGGGATTTTTCCCGCTGTTAAAGCCAGTAAATTAAACCCTTCTGAGGCTTTAAGATATGAATGAGGAGGTGTAAATTGATATATTTTCTTTTGTTTCTAACTCTCATTTTTTTTGGGTGCTCGAGAAAGGAAAAACCTTCTGAAAGGTTGGAAAAGTTTTCCGAAAAGGGATTAGTTGGAGTGGACTTTAACGATTATTCAACATTCAGTATAATGGGACAGATCGAAAGAGCCGAGACCTTGCAGGTCGAGAATCCACACTACAAAGAGGTGATGGACTATGTGATCACCGAGTATTACAAGGGATGTGTGTTAAAGAGATACGAAAGTCCAACTTTTGGTAAATCTGTGATCTTTTACTTAAAGGTAGAGGATAGTGGAGTTAAATTGAATTATGTGAAACTTGGCGATAGAGTTGACAAAATTAAAAAAGTGTTTGGCGATCCCGTTTTTGAATCTGATTCACTTTGGGTTTACAAGACGGAAGCAGGAAGTGAGGTCAATTTCTATTTCAGAGATGGGATTTTGAAAAAGGTGGAATGGAATCTATACATAGACTGAGGTAATTAAAATTCGGGACTTTTTACAAAACATTTTTTAAGTATAATCCAATTGAAGGTTTTGCCTTTAATCCACTTATCCTTTGCAAGCTGCTTTCCTCCTATAGGCCCTGTACAATTTTTTAAAGGTAGTCTGAGCTAATTTTAACGGCATTTTTTAAACCCTTATAATTGCTTTTATCGTATGCCAGTAAGCATTTAGAAGATTATTGCAAAGCGTGCCAAATTCGTATTTATTTCAATTGCCATTCTAATCTTAATTTCCCAAAGCCTTATTTCGCCGCACAATTTTACCTGATGAAACTGAACCTCTTCTTTTATAAGTTCTTTTCAATCCTCAATATATGACTGATTTTGAAAATCTAACACATTTGCTATTCTGCTTATATCTTTGTGAGTACGTTAACAATTAATCTTTGCTTATTTCATTAAGAGCAATGGTATTTTGCAGTCACTGTTTTTTAAAGGTAAACCGGAGCCTTCAAGTGGTTATTTTTAGAAGCGATGCTTTCTTTGAACTTTTAGTCGTAGGCAATAAAATTATACCATGTTTTTTCTGCTTATCTCTCTGTTTTTGTATAAGATTGAAAGCGGTGAGATGAAGATACTAAGGGAAGGTGGAAAGGAGCTTATTACTTTTTACGGCGGAGTTGTTGTTAGGGATTCTAATACATTAATCAAATCTCCCGTTGCTCTCTATTCTCAAGAAGAGGGTGTAATGGAGCTTTCAGGCCCTGTTCAGGGTGTGCAAGGTGAAAGGAGCCTGCGCTGTGATTTTGCAAAAATTTATGAAAGAGAGAGAATTTTTAAGGGTTATGGAAATTGCGAAATTACGGGAGCTTTTGAGTTTTTAAAGTGTGATTCTGTCATTTTGAGGGAAAATGAGGTACATGCCTTTGGGAGTGTTTTCCTTAGAAGTGTAAAGGATTCCATCGAATCTAACAGCGAAGAAGTTTTGCTAAGGAAGGATTTGATAGAAGCAAAGGGGAATTCCTCTATAACCTATTTTGGGGGGAAAGATACGGTGATGCTGGAATCTAAATATTACCTTTACCGCGATTCAGTTCTTTATGCTTCGAGTGGTGTGAAAATAACAGGTAAGGATTTTGAGGGTGAAGGAGATTCCCTTGTTTATATGAGAAGCCTCAGATATGCAGAACTTTTGAAAAATGCGTGGGTTAGAAATAGTTCAACTTTAATAAAAGGGGATGCGATAAATCTTTACTTAACTGAGGAAAACAAAATTGATCGCTTAGTAGCCTTTGAGTTTCCCTCGCTTTTTAATAGAGAAGAGGGGAGAGAGATTTATCTGGAGGGAGATTCCCTTTACTTTTACACGGAGGGGACGGACCGTTTGAAGTGGTTTAGAGCTTCCAGAGTTAAGGGGTATTATAAAGAGGGAACAGAAGATGGCAGTGCTGAAGGCAATTGATTTACACAAGTCCTACGGGGATAAAAAAGTGGTAAATGGCGTTACCGTTGAGGTAAAGAGTGGAGAGATTGTCGGACTTCTCGGGCCCAATGGGGCTGGCAAGACCACAACTTTTTACATGATTATGGGGGAGGTAAAACCAGACAGAGGGCGAATCCTTCTTGATGATGTAGAGATTACCGATAAGCCTATGTATCACAGAGCACGCCTTGGAATTTCGTACCTTCCGCAGGAACCATCAGTTTTTCAAAGACTCACAGTTTTTGATAATGTCTTTGCCATACTTGAATACCGTGGGGTACCTAAGGATGAGGCAACAGCAATCGCAGAGAGATATTTGAAGATGATGGAAATTTACCATCTTAAGGATCAACTTGCATATACCCTTTCAGGAGGGGAAAGGAGGAGGCTGGAAGTAGCAAGAGCACTTTCTCTGAACCCAAAGATTTTACTCCTTGATGAACCTTTTACTGGTGTAGATCCCAAAACAAGACAGGAAATCCAAGATATTATTTTAAGTCTTAAGGATATGAACATAGGGGTTTTAATAACGGACCACAATGTAAGGGAGACACTTGAAATTACGGACAGGGCTTATATAATATATAAGGGTGAAATTCTTATCGAGGGTAGTAGTTATGAACTTATAAATAACGAGGAGGCGAGAAAAATCTATTTAGGGGAGAGGTTTAGATTATGATGCGTAAGCCGAGGTTGGATCTTCATTTAAAACAGGAATTGCTTCCTTTGCCTCTCATCATACAGGAGGCTACTTTACTGGAAATGGATATTCTCGAATTGAGGGATGCGGTATTGACAGAAATGAGTTCTAACCCTCTTATGGATATTGATAAATATAGTGATTATAAAATCTTGGCATCCAAATATGAAGATTTATCAAAATTGGCTGAAATACTTGAGGAAAACGTGGAGTGGCATGGAGAGGATGAGGAAGGAGATTTGAAGGTACGCCGGGATGAGTTGATACAGGCGCAGGAGGCCAGTGCTTGGGAAAAGTTGGAGATTCAAATAGACTCTTACTTTGATGATAGATATGAAAAAAAGATTGCCATTGCAATTCTTGAACATTTGGACGCTTTCGGTTATCTCGATACAGAGCCGGAGGTTCTATCGAAGGAGCTGGGAGTAGCTCTTGAGGATTTCGAGAGAGTAAGAAGGACTATTATAGAATTTGAACCGTTTGGGTGTGGTAGCCGGAATTTTGATGAATTTGTCCTACTTCAAGCCCACGATAAAGGTTACTTAATTTCTCCTCAAGAAGTGAGGGATTTTCTGAAAAATAATGAAGAATTCAGAAGAAAACTAATACCTTATCCTTTCTTCCAGGAAGAAATAGAGCGTACGCGCTATGTGATACCAGAACTGATTTACAAGTATGTCGAGGGAAAGTTAACTTTGTTCGTTAATGAGAGTTTCTACCCACAGATTCACGTTTCAAAGGATTATCTCCTTCTCCTTCAAGGATCATCTCAAGACGAAAAGACAAAAAAATATCTCGAGGAGAAATACAAAAGGATTGAGAGGCTTTTAGAGAACATTCTGAAACGGAAGAACTTTTTAAGGAAAGTAGGAGAACTTATTCTTGAATATCAAGAAGACTTTTTAACGGGGAAGACCAATAGACTCAAGCCCATTACTCAAGTGGAAGCCAGCAAGAAGCTTGAAATGCCTATATCTACTTTAAATCGGTTGTTAAAGAACAAATATGCGGATACCCCCCGTGGTATTTATTCCCTTAAGTTCTTTTTCCACAGACCCTTTGGCAAAGGTGATAATTCCTCAATCTCAAAAGAAGATTTAGAGGATAGACTTCAAAAGATTATAGAGTCGGAAGACAAGAAGAAGCCTTATACTGATGAGGAAATTGCAAACCTTCTCAGATCTGCGGGCATTAAGATTTCGAGGAGAATGGTGACCAAGTTGAGAAATAAACTGGGAATTCCCGATTCAAGGGAAAGAAAAATTTAATGGACATCTCACCGTTATATCAGCTAATTTTTTATTTGCCTCAGCGTTTATTCTCGCCTCTTAAGGTTGATGAGATTCCAAAGGATGATGTGGATATCTGGGTACACTGCTCTTCCCTTGGAGAGGTAATGGCAGCAAAACCCTTGGTAGATTGTTTCATAATGAGGAAGTTAAGGGTTTTGATGACAGTATTTACATCTTCAGGATTCAGTAAAGCGCGGGAATTGTGGGAAGGGAAAGTTAAAGTTCTGCGTTTTCCCTTTGATTCCTATTTTCATTTAAAGAAAATAATTGAGAGGACAAGGCCCAAGGTCTTTGTCAACTTAGAAACGGAATTGTGGCCTAATTTGCTTAGGTTAATTGGAAAGAATGGGATTACGGCCTTTCTTGTGAATGGTAGGATTTCTGAGCGAAACTTCAGGAAGTCCCGTTTGATAAAGGGAACTTATAAAAAACTTTTGAAATCCTTTGTGAAAATTTACGCGCAGACTGAGGAAGATAAGGAAAGGTTTGTCAAACTCGGAGCAAGAAAAGAACAGGTTGAAGTCACCGGTAATATAAAAGTTGATTCCTTAGATACCAGTTTAGAAGGCTTTAAAAGGAAAGATCTCGGAATTGGGGACGGCGATTTTGTGATTCTCTTTGGCAGTTTGAGAGAAAAGGAAGAGAGGCATGCTGTTCAAGTAATTCAAAAGGTTTTAAGCATCTCCAGGATTGTTAAGTTTTTTGTCGCCCCCAGGCATTTAAATAGAGTTGAAACCATTGCGTCTCAACTCTCTTCTCTGAATATTAGTTTTTCAAAGTGGAGTGACGGCGCTTCTGTGTCAAAGAGTGTAATAATTATAGATGTACTCGGGAAATTAAGGAGCTTTTACAACGTTGCAGACCTTGTGATTATGGGTGGTACCTTTGCCCCTTATGGTGGGCACAATATTATAGAACCGATATCTGCAGGCAAGGCAGTCATTGTTGGGCCTTTTTACGGTAATATCAAAAATGAAGTAGAGGAACTTAAAGATAGAAATGCAGTATTTTTGCTTAACAACGCCGAAGAATTGCAGGAAAAGATTGTTGAACTTATAGAAAAGCGTGATTTGTTGAGGGAGGTTGGTGAGAGAGCGATAAAATGGCTCATTTCAAAGCAGGGGATATCAAAACGAATTTGTGAAGAAATTCTACTCCATTTCGAGAAAGGCGGTAGGGATTAATGCTTCTCCGAAATTTTCGATAAGAACCATTCTTTCAAAGATTCCGTAAACAGCACTACCTGAACCACTCATTGATATTATTTTAGCCCCGAGGGAACTCAGTATGTCCATAATTTCCTGAATCTGTGGGTAGGATGCAGTTACAACGGGTTCAAAGCTGTTCTCTATTTCCATCAATCCGTCAAGGTTGTTTTCTTGTAATGCTTCCGCAATTTTGGATGCTTTTTTATAAGCTTCTGAAAACTTGTAGAATGTTCCCTTGCGGTCAAACTCAGCATAGGCCCAGCTGGTCAAAATCTGGCAATCTGGAAAGCCCAAAATAAGGGGGTAATTAAAAGCTGAATAGAAGGGCTCAAGTATTTCTCCTTTCCCTGTCGCTATTGCTGCATTTTCTTTTAGCAAGAAAAAAGGGACATCAGAACCAATTTTTTCTCCAATTTTTATCATCTCCTCTTGAGAAAGATTAAGCCCTCTTTTTTCATTTAAGTATTTTAAAAAGTATGCCGCATTTGAGCTGGCTCCGCCAAGTCCCGAACCGACGGGTATGTTTTTCTTTATCTCAATTTTGTAGTTTATAGGGATTTCAAATTGCTTCTCTATAGCATCTTTTACTTTGTAGAGTATGTTGTCCTTCGTGACGGAGGCCCTGCCGAAGCAAACAATTTCAAAGGTTTCGGAAGGATAAATTGTAATGGTATCATAAAGCCCTATTTTGTGGAAGACGGTTACGATGTTGTGATACCCATCACTCCTTTTTTCGGTAATCCATAGGCCCAAATTGATTTTGGCGTATGATTTTATAACATCGTGTTCTACCATTGACTTCTGCCCCTTAATAATTTTTCAGTATATTTGGCTATAATGTCAAACTCCAGATTGACGAGGTCCCCCTCTTTTAGGATACCAAGGGTTGTATGAGTAAGGGTATAGGGAATTACCGCCACTTTAAAAGTCTTTTCTTTAACGTCAAAGCATGTGAGGGAAATTCCGTTCACTGCAATAGAACCTTTTTCCACGAGGTACTTCATATATGAGGGGTCGTGGACCCTAAAAATGAACAATCCACTCTCAGAACTTATCTCTTTTGAGTAGATTTCTCCAGTACAATCCACATGCCCGAGCACAATGTGGCCCCCCATAAAGGAAGATGGGGTAAGTGATCTTTCTAAGTTTACTTTCAGACCTTCCCTTAGGTTCTTTCCGAAATGGGACCTGGAAAGGGTTTCTGAACTCATGAAGACAGTAAACACGTTCTTTCCGACGTCTTCGGCGGTTAAGCAAACACCGTCCACTGAGATGGAATCTCCATTATTAATTTTCAGGCTGGAGCTTATTTGAACTCTCGTTCCGTTGGAAATCCTGTATATCTTCTTCACTTCACCAACTTCTTCGATAATGCCTGTAAACATAATTTATTGCCAGAGCTTCATTTTTTCTCTTACGATTTCCATTGTCTTTTGCACCTCTTCCCTCGCTCTCTGTGAGCCTTCTCTCAAAATGTCGATAACGGTGTTTTTGTCTTTTTCATATTCTTTCCTTTTTTCTCTTAGTGGTTCCAGGAACTGATTGGCTTTTTCGTAAAGCTTCTTTTTGCACTCTACACAGCCAAGGGTTCCGCTCCTGCAATTTGCTTCAATTTCTGGAACTTCCTCTTTGTTAAAAGCCTTTTGCATTAAGAAAATTGGGCAGTTTTCGGGATGTCCTGGGTCGTTTTTCCTTATTTTTGCGGGGTCTGTGTAAGAAGACATAATCTTTTTCTTCAGGGTTTCAGGATCTTCTGATATAAGAATTGTGTTGTTGTAGGATTTTGACATCTTTCTTCCATCCGTACCGAGGATTTTGGGAAACTCAGCCAGGAGGGGTTCGGGAACGGGAAATACCTCCCCGTAGGTGGTGTTGAACTTCCTTGCCAGTTCTCTCGTTATCTCAAGGTGGGGCAACTGGTCCTGACCAATGGGAACGTAATGAGCCCTATAGATGAGAATGTCGGCAGCCTGCAATACAGGATAACCAAGATGGCCGTAAGATATCAGGTTCCCATAAGTTAACTCCTCATCAGAATCCACGATACCATGATGAGTAAGTTCATCGAGGAAGCTGTCTTTTAGTTTGCTCTTTAAGAGGGCAATTCTATCCTCTTCAGTCTGGGTTGTGATGTTTTGACTTTCTTGCAGGAACTTGCTAACCACCGCTTCGGCAAAATCGTCGAAGGCTCTCTTCTTTGAAGCGATTTGGGAGGCTTCGATGTTTTGAAGGTATTCCTTTAAAGTGGGGTTTCTGAGAAGTCTCGAGATGGTAATAAGCATTGAGAGTAAAAGGTGAAGTTCTGCATGTTCCTTGACCGCAGATTGGACGAAGAGGACCGATTTTTGGGGATCTATACCAACGGTGAGCCAGTCAATTGCCATCTCAATAATGTTATCTTGAAGGTCGGAAGTATCGGGTTTTGTTGTCAGTACGTGCCAATCGGCTATCTCGTAAAAGCATTCATACTCGTCTTGTAATCTTCTCCAATTTTCAAGGACACCAAAAAGGTGTCCTATATGGAGTTTCCCTGTTGGTCTATTGCCTGACAGTATTCTCTTTTTCATAGTTTAATTTTCCAAAAAAGATTGCAAAAAGTACAAAGGATAGCATAGCCATAAAGCCTCCAAAATAGAAGGGCGCACGTGGAGAGATTTTATCCCATAGAATTCCCGCAATTAAGCTTGCGGGAAAGAGGCTGATTCCTACTAAGGTATGATAGACTCCGTAAGCAAAGCCCCTGGTTTCCCTCTTTGAGAGGTCTGCAACAAAGGCTCTTAAAACCCCCTCTGTAAGGGCGTAGTAAACTCCATAAAGACCAAAGAGCAGCCATAGTAAATTCATTTGGGAAGATGAGATGCTTGCAAATCCTACGTAAATAAGAGAATAAAGCAAAAAGCCGGCCATGATGGTCTTTACTCTCCCTATTTTATCCGAAAGAGCTCCCATCGGTGTCGATAGACCTGCATACAGAATGTTAAAGAGGGTGTAAAGAAGGGGTATCCTCTCCTGAGGGAATCCAATATTGGCACTTCTTAAAATCAGAAAAGTGTCAGAAGAATTGCCTAAGGAAAACACTGCCATAATTAATAAAAGAATTTTAAACTCCTTCGATAAGCCCTTAATGTTGAGGGAAAAACTCGTCTTTTTCTCCCCTTGCGATGAAGATTTAACTTCTTGCACCATTGCGATCAATATTATCACAGCAATAGCAGCAGGAATAAGGGAAAGTAAGAATATCATCCTTAAACTTTTTGCGTTGTCCCATGTCAGGTATTTAGTAAAAAGTACCAGGAGGCCGGATGCCAGAAGAGGACCAATGACGGCTCCAAGGGTATCCATTGACCTGTGGAATCCAAAACTCCTTCCTCTATCCCCTGGGTCTGATGAGTCTGCTATAAGGGCGTCTCTTGGTGATGTTCTTATGCCTTTACCCACTCTATCGGCAAACCTCGCAAAGAGGACGTGAAACCATCTGGTTGCAAATCCTATGGTTGGCTTTGCGATCGCTGAAAGTCCATAACCTATAATAACGAGAGGTTTTCTTTTCTTTATTTTGTCAGAAATGTAACCTGAGACAGTTTTGAGAAGGCTTGCTGTGGCCTCTGCAATTCCTTCTATAGTGCCAAGGGCAGTGGCACCTGCGCCTATAACCTGAGAAAGGAAGAGTGGAAGCAGTGGATAGATCATTTCGCTGGAAATGTCGGTAAATAGGCTTGTAAGCCCCATCGCAAAAACATTTTTGCTAAGTCGCTTATTTTTTCGCATTTTAATATTATATACTCAGGCTTGCGGAAATAAGAAGTAAGTCTCGCTTATTTTAGGTCGGTAGCGAGAACTATAATTTTCAAAGGATGCGCATAAAAATGAGCTTTATCTTCGTGTTATCCAATAACATAAAAGATTTAGTTCTCTAAAAGCTCACTTTGTACTTTTTATGAGTGGATAGAGGGATAATAGTTAAAGGCATGGATAATCTCCGAAATGATTATTTAAGTGAACGCTTATTATGAAGGTCCCTGAGTTGACAAAACGTTAAGAAAACCATAGTATATCTTTGTGATTTCAATGAAAATGGAGATATTGTGAATCAACAATTTAGGACTCTTAAGCCCAATTTTCAAAAATCTAACTATAAAAAGTTTTTTTTCTATGGCATTCCTGTGAGAAAACCTGTTGAATGTTCCCCATCCTGCTTAACAAAGAATTCTGCTTAATGTCAAACAAAATAGCAAAGTGACTATTTTAAAAATAAACTAAAAGAGGCGAGGATCTAAGGAGTAACAAAAGTATCCTCCCAAAGGAGGTGCCCATAAAAGGGTATGCCCTCCATTCCGGGCTTGAGGGAATGGGAGTTGCTGTACGAAAGAGGGGAAATGAAAACGGGAGCGGGGGTGTGGAAGAGTAATAAACAAGGAGTATGTCATGGGGAACTCAAAGATAAGAAAAAAACGGGAAGTTGTTAACAGGCCATTAATGGCCAGCCTATCACTTGTCTTTTTTTTAATTTCAACTGTTAATCTTTTCGCTCAGTTACCCTATACATGGTCAAAGACATTCTCAAGAAGTAACGATGACAAGTGCTGGTCTGTTCAGGAAACATCAGATGGAGGATATATCGCGGTAGGAGAAACATATTCTTCACTTACCGACAATAAGGATGTCCTTATAGTAAGAACAGAATACAATGGTGAATTTTCATGGGCAAACATATATGGTGGCGATGGCTGTGATTACGGCTGGTCCGTTCAACAAACTTCTGATGGTGGTTTCATCATTACCGGAGCGACCAATTCTTATGGTGCAGGAGGCTTTGATGTTCTTCTCATTAAAACCGACGCTAATGGTTACATGACATGGCAAAAAACCTTTGGAGGAACTGCTGACGATCATGGCCATTCTGTTCAACAGACCTCTGATGGAGGATACATAATTACAGGTTCTACGTCCTCTTTCGGATCAGGAGGTTTTGATGTCTACCTTATCAAGACGGATGCTTATGGTAACGTATCATGGACAGGAACTTTTGGTGGAGAGGGGTGGGATGAAGGCTGGTCTGTTCAGCAAACCTCTGATGGTGGATATGTTATTGCAGGTTATACAGCATCAGGAAGTGGAGGGGATAAAGATGTCTTTCTTTTGAAGACCAATGATCTTGGAGTTTTAGAATGGTCAAGGGCCATTGGCGGTTCCAATGCAGAAGATGGTTGGTCTGTTCAGCAGACGCCAGATGGAGGGTATATTGTCGTAGGGGCTACAAACTCTTTTGGATATGGTGGTTATGATATTTATCTTATAAAGACAAATGCCAGCGGTGATACCTTATGGACGAAAACTTATGGTGGGCCATACGATGAACATGGCCATTCTGTCCGGCGAACGGCCGATGGGGGCTACGTTATAGGGGGGTCCAAGTATGATCCAGATAACTGGTGGAATATGTATTTAGTAAAGACCGATGAATTTGGTAATGTGTGTTGGGAGAATGTTTACGGTGGATGTTTTGATGACGATGGTTGGTCGGTAAGGCAGACTTCTGATACGGGTTACATCCTTGCAGGGACAACACATTCAAGTTCTGCAGAAAACGGTGACTTCTGCTTGGTCAAGATTGGTCGTGGTGGAGATACATTGTGGACATTGAAGTGGAGTTTTAGTGGCTTTGATGAAGGCCATTCAGTACAGCAAACCTCCGACGGTGGGTACGTTATAGCGGGGCGAACAAAGCCCTTCGGCGCTAATAAGTTTGATATCTTCGTTGTAAAAACATTTGATGATGGCAATTTGATGTGGGCTAAAACATTTGGTGGCTCTTATAACGAGGATGGATGGGCCGTTAAACAGACCCATGATGGCGGATATATTATTGCAGGTTCAACGGAATCCTTTGGAAGTGGAGGTTATAACGCATATCTTATAAAGTTAAATGGTTTTGGTGACACTATATGGACTCGGACGTATGGTCTTCCTTATGACGAGCATGCTCATTCTGTTCAGCAAACCTCTGACGGTGGCTATATTTTAGGAGGGTCAATGTATTTCTTAGGTTCAGGCGGCTGGTGGGATTTTTACCTTATAAAGACGGATGCAGATGGGAATGTGATTTGGGAAAAAACTTATGGTGGAGAATATGACGAGGATTGCTGGTCTGTGATAGAGACATCGGACGGTGGATATATAGCCGTTGGATCAACTACCTCTTTTGGCGCAGGTGATTACGATATCTATCTTCTGAAGACGGATTCGGATGGTGATACTTTGTGGACTAAGACTTTCGGAGGAGCAGGTGTTGATCAGGGGTGGTGCGTGAAAGAGACCTCTGATGGAGGTTACATCATTGTGGGCTCTACAAATTCTTTTGGTGCGGGCGGCTATGATGTCTATCTTATAAAGACAAACGCAAGTGGTGATACATTATGGACTAAAACCTTTGGTGGAACTGCGGATGATCACGGTAAGTATGTACAGCAAACTTCGGATGGTGGGTACATAATAACAGGATCAACTTATTCTGATGGTGCAGGATGTTGGGATGCTTACATTGTAAAAACGGATGAAAATGGCAATATAATGTGGTCGGGCACTCTTGGAGGACATGAAGACGACTTTGGTACATGCATTAGCCAGACCCTTGATGGTGGGTATATTGTTACGGGAACCACATACAATTTTGGTGCGTTGTATGGCGATGTCTATCTCGTTAAGCTACCTGTTGAGACGGGGGTTGCAGAAGGTGGAAAATTGAAACCATCCGTTGTACTTTTCCAAGGAAGCAGAAATCCATTTGTAGAATATGCAGAACTACAATACAAAATTCAGGGCGCAGATGGGGAAGCTGTTCATGTAAGCTTGAGAGTTTACGATACAAATGGACGGTTAATCAAAACATTGGTTGATTCGAAAAAGAGGTCAGGAGAATACATGACTATGTGGGATGGTAGGACTGAAAATGGTGATAAGGTTCGTCCTGGGATTTACTTGTGTCGTCTGGAAGTCGACGGCTCTTCGTATACGGAAAAAATTGTTAAACTACGTTAGTGTATGAGTTAATGCAATGAGAACCCCCGCTTCCGTTAAAAAGGTTGCAGTAATAGTGATTTGATAACTTTAATGCCTTCCTCACTCGTTTCTGGGTGTCGAAGGCTGCAAAATAGAAAGTGAAGAAGAGGTTATTTTAGGGAAGTAGTTTGCTGAAATATTTGCGAGTATTCTGTTTTTTATTCTGTCAGAAATTTGACCTGACAAAGTTTTGATCATATTTACGGTTGCCTCTGTATCAGATTCTATTACTAAAGCGAAAGGGCGCCAGCGCCGATGTCTGACAAAAGGAGGAGCGGAAGGAGTGGATAGATCATTTCGCTGGAAATGTCGGTAAACAGGCTTGTAAGCCCCATTGCAAAAACATTATATTGTGGAAACTGATAGCTATTAAAATAGTTTAAGGGAGATTGGAAAAATTCAAGAAACTTAAAAACTTCCGATTTTAGGAGAAAACGCGATTAAAAGGTTATAATAAAATTTGTAGAGATTTTCGAAGGAGGTTTAGTCTTGATCAAGAGTATTTTTAAGAACCTATGCCCCAATTGTGGTGGGGATATATCTTCGGAAAGGCTTTACAAAGGGCTCGTTTGTGAAAAGTGTTTACCAATAGAAGTTGTTGAGGATTTGTGTGACGAGCTAAAGTATGGAAAGATCCGATTACTCTGTGATATTAGGAAAGAGATTGACGACTGGAGAAAGTTTTTTAAAAAATGTGTCGGTTCTGAGCCCTGGAGCTTGCAATTAACATGGGCAATGAGGTTTTTCTTAGATAGGTCCTTTGCCCTATTAGCGCCGACGGGTGTTGGAAAGACCTCCTTCGGCCTCTCCTTAGCCGCATACCTCGCTCAAAAGGGCAAAAAATCTTATGTGATCCTGCCGACTCGCCTTTTGGTCTACCAAACGGTAAAAAAGCTTTATGGTTTTGGAGTGGCAGAGGATAAGATACTCTTTTTTGGTGAAGAGGATAGGAAGGAGGAACGGGAGGCGAAGTTAAATCGTTTAAGAAATGGGGATTTTTTAATTCTTGCGACCACCTCAATGTTTCTATACAAACATTACCAGGAAATTCCAAGAGGTTTTGACTTTCTGTTCGTTGACGATGTTGATTCCTTTCTTAAAACGGCAAGAAATATTGATAAGGCCCTGCTTCTTCTTGGATTTTCGGAGAGTGATATTAGCATCGCACTGGAGGCCATAAGATTACAGTCTAAGTTGTACAAAACCGAGGAAGACTGGAATAAAATAAATGCTCTCACTGAGAAGCTGAGGGAGATTGAGAAGAAAAAACGGAAGGGCGTTTTAATAGTTTCCTCTGCAACTTCTAATCCTAAGTCCAATAGAATAAAGCTCTTCAGGGAGCTTCTCGGTTTTGAAGTTGGGACGCCCACTTTTTATTTAAGAAACGTAGTTGATTCATATCATCCTTTGGAGAAGACAGAGCTCTCGGACCTTATAAAGAAGCTGGGAAAAGGTGGGCTTGTCTTTGTACCCTCGGACAAGAAGAAGGAGTATGTGGATGAAGTAAAAACTTATTTAGAGGAGAGGGGGGTACGAAGTGCCACTTACGAAGAGATTGCCGAAGAAATCCTTAAACAGTTTGAAAATGGTGAAATTGAGGTCTTGATCGGCATTTCTTCTTACAGGAATGTCCTTGCCCGCGGTGTTGACCTGCCTCACGTTATTCGTTATGCTATTTTTTACGGTGTTCCCAAGATTGTACTTTCCCTTAAATTTGAGGAAAATTTGAGCCATTTAATTTGGGCACTGAGCTCTTTAAGAACCTTTATCATTAAAAGATTGCCAGCCTATACTGCAAAAATCGATAACTGGATTCTTCAGCTTAAAAAGTATCAATTTATCACCGAGGATGTGATTCAGTCCAATCCAGCAATTAAAGAGAAGATTGACCATTTGAGAACTGAAATCGGTAACTTCTTGAACTCAGATGAGATCGTTAATCTGCTAAAAGAGTCAACGGAAGTAACTATTAAGAAGGACGAAGAGGGCTATAAGATGGTGATTTCGGATGTTACCGGATACTTGCAAGCCAGTGGGAGAACCTCAAGGATGTACGGTGGTGGTCTTACAAAGGGTTTATGTGTTTTGCTGGTGGATGACTTGAGAGCCTTTAACCACCTACTTAAGAGGGTGAGGTGGTTCAGTGAGGACATTAACTTTATACCCTTCGAAGAGGTAGACCTTGAGCAGGTGGTAAGTGTTATAGACGCAGACAGGGAAAAGGTAAAACAGTTTATGCAAGGAAAATTGGTTTTAAAAGAGAGTGAAGATATTCTAAAACCGGTCTTGATTATAGTTGAATCACCCAATAAGGCAAGAACTATTGCGAACTTTTTTGGAAAACCAATCCGGAGGAAAATAAACAACCATGATATTCTGGAGACTTCCCTTGAAGATAAGTACCTTATGATAACGGCTTCTTTGGGCCACATTCTTGATTTAAACGAAAAAGAGGGGTATTACGGGGTTTACGTAGATCGGGAAATTAAGCCCGTTTACGAACCTATTGAAGGTAAAGAGGAAATCATAGAGAGTATAAGGTCTGCATCTCTTGAGAGTTTTGAGGTGTATGTAGCAACGGACCCTGATACCGAGGGGGAGAAGATCGGGTGGGATGTAAAGTTGCTTCTTGATCCTTACGTTAAAAATATAAGAAGGATGGAATTTCACGAGGTGACCAAGAAGGCCATTCTGAATGCCATTAAAAATCCAAGAGATTTTGACGAAGATTTGGTTAAGGCTCAAATCGTACGCCGGGTTGCTGATAGATGGGTTGGGTTTGAATACTCTCAGCTACTGCAAAAAGCCTTTGGTAAAAGCAACCTATCCGCTGGAAGGGTACAAACTCCGGTCCTTGGATGGATAATCGAGAGAGAAAAGCTGGTAAAGCAGAAAATTTACAGGATTAGCATTGATATGCTGAAGGACCAGAGGAGGTTTTCTCTTGATATCGATTTTGAAAATGAGAGGGAAGCACGAGAATTTTATGAAAAACTTGATTTTATCGAAGTAAGCGTAAAGGAAACGTCAGAGGAGTTAAGAAATCCATTGCCACCTTTTAGGACGGATACGATGCTGAAGGAGGCAAGTGACAAGTTCAAATTTTCCTTACCAAAAACAATGGAGCTTGCTCAGGATTTGTTTGAGCTGGGTTACATTACTTACCACAGGACAGACTCTACAAGGGTTTCCGATGTTGGTATGGGTGTTGCCAGAGAATTTATTGAGGAGAATTTTGGGAAGGAATATTTTCACCCAAGAAGCTGGGGAGAGGGGGGTGCCCACGAGTGTATAAGACCCACGAAAGCTATTGAGGTTGAAGACTTAAGATCTTTGATCCTCACTGGACAATACGAAACTTTGAGTTTTGATCACTTAAAGCTTTATGAACTTATCTTTGACCGCTTCATTGCTTCTCAAATGAGACCGGTGAAGGTAAGGGTTAAGGTGGTTGAAATCAAAGCATTGGATAGGAGTTTCGAGAAGAGTCTGGTAGTTGATATTTTAGAAGAGGGATGGAACAAAGTGGTACCTTTGGAAATCCATCCGGACCTTGATGGTAGAATAGACGTAAGAAAGATGAAAAAGTTTAAGATTTTACCAAAAGCCTATCCCTTTACCCATGGTGAGCTGGTATTCCGTATGAAAGAAAGAGGAATAGGTAGGCCTTCGACTTATGCGAGTATAATTGCAAAGCTTATAGAAAGACAGTATGTTGTGGAAAGAAAGGGATATCTCTTTCCTACGCCTATGGGCAAGAGGGTTTACTACTATCTGAATAGTCTGGAAGGGGTCAAAAAGTTTCTCTCTGAAGAATTTACTCGGGTTCTCGAAGAACTTATGGATAAGGTGGAGGTTGGCGAAAGAAATTATCAGGAAATTTTGTTTGACCTTTACAAGGAAATAAGGAATAGAAGGCCTTAGCGCTTCGAGGACTTCACTTGATTAAGCCTTTTGTAGTGGCTTTTGATGTGTATATTCGAAGTTGGGTTAACGTGGCACCAATTTAGCGGGACATTTCTTTAGTAATATAATGTTCAAGAGGTTTAAGACTTTCTTTTGGGTTAAAATATCTCTTGCAGAGTTTGATATTTTCTTAACCTTCGACTTGTTCAATCGGACTTTTTATCCGGTTAGGATATTGTTAGCGGGTTAAAGCGGAATGGCGGGTTAAAAACCTTGGGC
>Ga0071330_1070896_pt1 | contig 28066 bp, 41 predicted proteins | sample GBScel77sediment_FD_63802 | JGI IMG/M metagenome (GOLD analysis project Ga0071330, IMG submission 63802) | Hot spring sediment microbial communities from Great Boiling Spring, Nevada - Cellulolytic enrichment Sediment 77C v2 (version 2) | ecosystem: Environmental > Aquatic > Thermal springs >...
CCTCCTCATTGGAGACCACTGCTACCACGACCCTGTTCGCCCCGGCTTGGCTGGCAAGCTCAGACAGATGGGTAGGGGCGACTAGGCCGTCGGTCAGCGCGGCGATCAACGCCCTCTTTGGCTTCAGCGTTAGGGCTGTTTTCACGGCGTCTAGGAGGTTTGTGCTGTCAAGCGGGACAAGCCTGAAGACCCTTTTTCCATGGGACACGTAGTCCTTGGATTCAGGCGAAAGCACCCATGCATAATCGCTGAATGCTATGATGGCCACTGGGAGGTTAAACTGCTTTGCGTATGCAATCAGCCCGTACGCCGCGTCCTTTATGTAGCCTAGGACTGTCCTCCCGCCGTATTGGGCGGCCGTGCTCCCGGAGCAGTCGATCAGCATTATGAGTTTGCTGAAGCCTCCTGTTTCGCCCTCCTGCTCGACGGCCATGACTGTTTCAAGCGCGGGCTCCTTCCACCTCCTCGGGTCGTCAGGGGCCTTCGCAACCGAGGATGGGTCAACGCGCCGCGAGTATGGCTTCCAGCGTTTCCTAACGGGCTCCCTGACCTCGTAGAGGCTTGAAGCGGTGAAGAGTTCCCTGAAGCCCAGGATCTTCCCCCAAAGCGCGGTTCTGACCTTGTCCTCGGCGGCCTCCTCCAATGCGGCTTCCAGTCCGTCCTCGCCCACGCCCATAAGCTCAGCCAACTGGCGGCTGCTCAAGCCGAGCTCCACGCCTATTTCAGCCGCGTCGGCTCTGACGTTCGGGTCGCCTCTGTCGAAGCCGAAGTCCAAGGGCATTGGCTGCGAGTCGGAGTTCGAGAGCTCCGCCACTATGCGGGCGGCATCTAGAACCGCATTGTCAAGTTTGACGCCGCTCAGCCTTCTTTTGGCCATTTGTTCTATGAGCCTTTTAAGGCGTTCATAGCCGGGGTTGCCTCTGAGCTGTTTCTCATATTTTGATTCAGGCAGGATGGTGCCGAAGAAGTCCTTGTACAGCACCTGCAGCAGGTGGTAGCTTGATCCTTCGCTTTCAACGGGGAAGAGTTTAAGCCATTCGTTGCTCATCCCCTTCGCATCGAGGCCTTCAGCTGCAACCCTAAGGTCGACCACCGCGTCGTACACCACGTTGAGGAGATTTCTTGCAGTTGCAAGCGGCACGTTAAGGTGTTTCATCACGAGGGCCTCGTGGCGGAGTGCATCCCTGTACGTGTACGGCAAACCGTCAGCGGAAGCATGTTTAACCTCGTGGCCCAACAGCTCCCTCAAATGCTCAATTTTAACCCAATATTCGGGCGCTTTAACCTGCATTTTCGACAGATCCACTGCAAAGGTTGGGACTTTTTCAACCGCCAGCCTGAGCGGAGGCGGGATGGGCGTGAAAGCGTTCATAACTGCATGGAACTCAGAGTGAAGCCTATCCATGGCGACCACCTCCCTTTTTCGCGGAGCGCTTTAGGCCTCCCTCCACATACGGGCGTTAGAGCCCCCTCCTTTAAAGGTCTGCGCAGAGCAGCTCGTTTAAAAGGGCGCGCATCCTCGGCGCAACGTCCTCTGCGAAGATCGATTCGAGGTCGTCGTTGTCAGGCTTTCTGAGCATTATAACCCTTGCTTTTGCATAGGCCGTCCGCCTGTCATCTGAAACTGGAGTGCACCTGAAACTGTCAATAGCCCAGTTGTCAAAATGTGCCTGAACTAGGCTCCGCAAACATGCGCATATTTGATCTATGCATGAAGCCATCAGGTCGCAAACGCATTCGACGCCCAACACGGCGCCAAGCTCTGGTTTGGCACATATGAAAAATACCGCATCAAGCCATAAAATGTCTCTCCAGCGCCCCATACTGACGTGTGTTTCAACATCAAAGCAGAGGTTCAGCTTCAAAACCGTTCCCCCCGTGCTTGGTCGATCTCAAAATCCGAGCTCCCTCGCCATCCTCGTGAAAGCAGCGGCTCTAATGTACTCTGAGAGGCTCTCTCCGGCCTGGTTCGCCGCAATTTTAAGCAGGTGCAACTCCCCTGGAGCTATCGCCACAAGCAGCCTTTCCGTCTTCTCTGGCTCGAGTATTATCGAGGTATACTTCCAAATTTTCCTGCCCCTCCTAACCTGGAGCGTCTTGTACAGCCTGTAGAATTCCCTCACTTTGAAGCCGTGGAAGTCCCTTCTGAACTCATACCCAATTGGACAGTAGACTGTAACTTTCCCGTCATGTTTCTCCATCTCAAACATGGGCGGGAGCTTGCTGAAGACTTCCAATATTTTAGGGTCGTCTGGAAATGTGACTTCCATGCATAGCTCTCTTGGAACTCTCAGCAAGTTCTCCATTAAACCACCCCTATTATGTTTATGCTATTTATATAAAAATAGCCGGCTTAACGGTACTTTTTTATATAAATGGCTCATACGCCTCTGGCAATATAGCTTTTGAACAGCCGCTTGTCCTCCCCTGTGCTCGAGAAAACTATCTTGGGTATCACGTTTGGCGCGTAGGGCTTCCAGATCTTGTTGTGGAGGATGAAGACGTCTCTTCTGTGGTTGTTGAAACCTACCGGATGCTGGTGGCTTTGCTGGGCAACGAATATGAAGGCAACCCTTGGCCTGTATTCCCTTATAAGCTCGTCAGGGTCGTCGCATTCGGGGATGATCATCGCCTCACCTACGAAAAAGGCGCAGGTTTCCCTCTCTACAATTCTCCTTTTACTGTTAATTGTCGTATGCCTTAGCATCAGGACGTCGCTGTATTCATAAACGTCAAATGCGCCGCCGTAGAAGACCTCAAGCTTCTTCACAAACTTTGATGCTGTGAAGAAGCGCATGTTAGCCCCTAAAACGTGCTCCTTCAACGGCAGGTGGTCGGAGTCTAAATGAGTTATGTAGACAAGCCTCTCGTCCTTCCGCCTGAAGACGCCGACGCCGCACACGTCTACCATTCGATGCCGCCACTCGGCCCCAAGCATTTTGACAGTGACGTGCTTTCCGCTGAGCAATCGCATCGCCCAAAACAGGAGCTTTCCGGCAAAAGGAGCTTTTGTCTGCCCTTAGGCCGCCGCCTTCAGGGCCTTTAGTGCATCGCGTATCTTCATGGGCGGCTCGAGAGCGTGCAGCGCCGCTTGGTCCCCCTTCTTTTTAGCGGACTCCTTCAGCATGTCGATTATTTCGTCCAGCATGCTCCTGATGATCGGCGCATCCCTGTACTTTTCCTTAAGCTCAACGGCCTTCGCCGGATCCGGCTTCTTGATGAGCTCTTCGACCTCCCTCAGCCTCGCGTGCTGGGCGGCGAAGAGGGCCGCGTACTTCTCGATGAGGGCCCTTGTCGCCGTGAATATGCTTCCATGTTCGCTGAGGAACTCCTGTTTGTTCCATGAAAGCCTGTGCGGCAGCACGTGCTCCAGCGCAAATGCGAGGTCGCTTTCATCAGCCTCCCTTCTGGCGTTGAGCAGGGCATGGGCTTTTATGGTTTGCTGGAGCCTTATCGTCGTCCTGACCTTGCCGACGTTGGCCAGCCCGCATGGGTATTCGCTTCCGTAGATGCACAGCGAACAGTCCTTTTCAACCTCGAATGGATCCTTGCATTCGTCAGCCCTTCCGCCCTTGGCGGTGCTGAAGTAGCAGCGGCTCAGGTGGCTCACCAGGCCCAAGCAGAAAACCGTGAACTCCTCGGGGACGGCGACTTCGTCCATCAGCCTCCTAGCCTCGTACACGAGCTCCACCGGAGCCCTTTTCTTCAGCCTGAGCTGGCGCCACCTTTCAGCCATGACAAGTATCTCCTGCGCGCTTGGAGGCAGGCTTCTGGCGCTTAAGGCGTACCTGTCAAGCGTTGCGACGTTGACTATTTTAACGTTGGTCTGGTAGAACTGGTTAAGCGGGTTGGTGCAGAGAACCCAGCCCAGCGGTTTAACCTCTATTGAGCCGATTGTGGTGTCCACAATCTTCTCGTTTAGGGCATGGTGGATTTTTGAGAGAAGCCGCGGAGCGCCGAAGATCTCATCCAAGCATACGTAGTCGGCGTTTGCAAGCCTCCCAGCCTTTACGGCGTGAGGCGGCTTCATCCCAAGCAACGCCGGATGATCGATGGCATAGCCGAGTATGTCCTCCGGATCCATCTGGTCGTTGACCTGTATGCTGAACACGTCTATCGGCCTTCTTCTTGGTTCGCCAAGTTTTGCAGATTCAGGGTGTTTCACGGCGTCGACTTCAACGGTGACTGAAAGCTGATTTCCAGCCTGCTCGTATTCAACGTTGATTCCGTCAACCAAATTCTTCATAATCTGCTCCGGGTTGATTCCCAGCTGTGAACTCAGATTCTCAAAGAACTTCTCCATGCCGGCTCTGGCCTGGAACTTATCTTCAAGGATGACGACGGGTTTGTCGAAGAGCCTGCCTATGAAGCTGGCCATGCTGGTTTTGAAGGTTCCATGGCTGCCGATGAGCAGGACAGGCTCTCCTGTCAGCAGACCGCAGAATATCGACTCTATCATGGCATGCTGGTAATAGCCCCGATAAACCTCGGCAACGGTTTCAACGAGTTTTTTCAGCGCCCGGGATACATCCTCAAAACTCATGCTCCCACCTCCGCTTTGAGGCTCTCAGAGAAGCAGCCACTTCACGTTGTTCCAGCCGAACTTTTCGAGCAAGATTTCTATCAAGTCGTAGACCAGATCCGCCGTAGTTATGCATTCTTCTACAACAAAACTTTCAGTGTCTCTCAGAACATGAATTGCCTTTATCTTTTCATTCAGCGAAATAACGCTGAATAACAATTGCAGCTCTCCATCAAAATTCACATAAACGTTGATTGCCTCTCTTTCCTCTTCAGGTTTTTCATCTTCCCCATGTAAGATGACCATCGTCTTTCTTCCTTCGACAGAGAACCCTTCACATACCTCTTTAACGGCGTCTGCAACGCGGTATAGGCTTGCAGTTCTCACGAAAACCGAGCACAGCACGTTCATCCCTCCATCTGTTTTATGGCCTTCTGGATTGAGGCCATAGACTTGTATCTGCCGGCTTTGAACTCGAGCTTAGCGTAGCATTCCTTCGTGAAGTAGTAGAGCCAGTTGCAGAGCATCGTCCTTCTATGCGGATGTTGCTGCGCCAGCCTGAATGATTCGAGCCACTCGCTGGGCTTTGGAGGAGACGCCTTGTCGCCCCACAGTTCAAGAATTGCCTCGTGGAAGTGGAATAATGCAACCAGCAGATGCTGACAGAAGTCTTTCTCGCCGAACTCTTGGCAGTGACAGACGTGGATCTTGCGCTTGACGAGGATTGAGGCGAGGTATTTGTTGCCTCCATCTTCGACCAGTGAAAAGCAGTGTCCGTCGGTGGACGTTACCTTGGTGGCCATGCCGCCCTCAAAGGCTTTTATGATTTTCGGCGAGACGCCGACACGCCAAGCTTTCCAGTTTACAACGCCTTTAGGCATAACCCCCCTAAGCTCATCCACCGTAACATCGACGGACACCCACCCATCTGAAAAGAAGCTTCTTGCAGCATTGTAATCGAAGACTATGGGGCTCTTCGGCAGTTGCACCGCTGGAGGTTTAATCCGAAAATTAGTTGCGAGCTGCCTCAGCTGTTCAACTGAAACCGTGTGAAGCTCGTCGACGACCGCCAGCCACCCGCGGCCCCTTGCTTCGGGAAACTCGATCAACCCTTCAACGGCGTCTTTAAAAGACACCCCGGCACCTCCAGTTTTGCTAGTCTATCGTCAGCAGCAACAGCGACTTGCCGCCGGCCGCCCTCGACGCGAGCTCCATATCCCTCACCACATCGCCGGAAGGCTGGAGTCCCAAGCTTTCAGCGAGCTCCATAACGGCTTCCCTTAGCGCCTCAGCGTTTCTGCTGTTTATGGCTGAAAGGACGTTGCCAAGGGACTCCATTGGCCTTGGGTCAAATTCAACGCCAACGCTTTTGATGAGGTTTGAGAGTTCATTCAAACGTTTCGCCGCCGCCTGTCCGCTTGCTTTGCCGCCTTTCATCGCAGCCTTGACCGCTTCTTCGGTTATGGCCAGTATTGAGGCGAACCTGCTTTGAAGATCCCGCTTCAGAGCCTCAAGCATTTCCTCGCGTCTCCGCTGCATCTCCCTTTCAAGCTCCTCAAGGCCGATTCTCCGCCTCTCGTCAACCTCTGCAAGCGCTTTCCGCTTCTCCTCCTCAAGGAACTCCATGAAAAACTCCTTTGACAGGCTAAGCGGAACCGGCGAAACCCTTATTTGCTGCAGGTTGGCCTTGAATGCATACTCGCGCCCGGTTTTTGAAATGTGCGCCATTATTTCTTTGAAGCTGACGCTGTCCTCGAAGTCGGCAATTTCATTAGTTAGGGCTCGCAGATGACAGTTGATCTCCCCGATTCCAGCCATAACGTCGGCGGCAAGATTCGCTGGCAGGAAGTAGAGTTTTCGCTTCATCCTTCCTATGCGTTCCTCCTGGAGGATCAGGCAGTTCTTGTTGAGCAAGTCGTAGACCCTGTGCCGTATTCCCTTCAGCTTGTTGACGAGCATGCTTGGATAGGGGTGGAAGGTCGCAACCTTCACCTGCCGTCCGCTTTCATCCTTGATGTAGCGCACCCTAACGCTTCGCCTCCTGAGCTGGAGCTTGCTGTCAACCTTCCCCGTCACAGCTATTTTATAGCTGACGTCAATGGATCTTAACAGATCCTGCAGCGCCCTCACCCACGCCATATGCCCGACATCCGACAATCCGGAGACGTCAACGTGCACGGCCAGCCTCTCCTCGGACGGAACATCTACGTCGACTAGGAAGCCCTGCGTAAGGATCTTTCCTCTCGCCATACCATCACCCCCACAAACCTTTTTCTTCCAAACCTACGCACTTCTTCCAAACCTACACGCCCCTCGTAGGCGGGTTCTCCTGGACCGTGGGGCTCCCCCGCCTCGCCCCTTGAAGCCCAGGTTTTAAATACGCATCTGCGAGCTCCGAAACAAACAACTTGAAAGCTTTTAAGCGAAGAAAAAGGAGCTCCTGCTCAACATCTAGACCGGAAGAAAGCCAAGTCAACATACGGTTTCAATAACGCTCTTTGGCTGGCATCTAGGCTCAGAGAAAAGGGGGGGTCGAGGGAAAAACACCCCATCGAACGTGCAACTGACCCCCTCCCGTTATTTATAGACGGGAGTTGAAGTTGTATGCCTTTCCAACTTCAAATAACTAAATTCAGCGTCCATCTGCTTCGAACGGGGCTCATATATCCGTGGCCGCCAAGACCTCTGGGCTAACGTTCTCCTCTATCGCTTTTAGAATGGCTTCTGCCTGTCTCGACTGCACGTTGTAATCTTTCCCTTTATAGAGCATAACGTCGAATTTGTTTAGGTAAATTTCCCCTTTCAAGAGTTCTGTGAGGATGCCGCTGAGGTTTCGGCCGTTGCCCTTTATCAGCGTTACTTCCGCTCCGTTGCTCAGCTTGAATGTAAACTCATAGTGATCTTCGTTGCCCTTTATAGTGCACTCGACGCCATTCGGCATCTTAAACCCGTAGCCGCCCCTTTTCGCTCTGCTCAAAACTTTCTGGAGCAAAGAGCGCGTCCTGTAGTTGAAACTTTGCCTCTGCTCGGCTGCTTCTATGGCGTAGCTAGGGCTCCAGCCGTCCCCTATGTAGGCTTCAAACGCTTTTCTGCCAATGGAGTTGAGCTTCCTGAAGCGCCTTGCAATTCTGATGGCGTCCTCCGGGTTTTTGGCGGCCCATTCAAGCGCGTCTATGACGAGCCTTGGGGGCATGGCTTCCTCAAAGCTTCTCAAAACGTCGACGAACTGCTTGGGAGCCACGCCGTTTCCCCCTTACTGATCCATAGGATCAACGACGGCGATGACCCCTGGATCCGCGTTCTCGGCGATTGCTTCTAGGAGAATGTTGCCGATCTTTGAAGATGGAGGATATTTCCGCCCATTGTAGATCACTGCCCAAGCAAGACCTCCAACGACGCGTCCCGACGAAAGGCCGTCGAGGAACAACGTGAGGCATCCGCGCTTCTTACGGATAACTAGGGATATCTCTGCACCTTTCGGCATGAAGGTGAAAACATAGTGTCCCCCACTAAAAACCGCGTAGTAGCGAACCCCGTTCGGCATCTCGCCCTCGAAGCGCCCATTTCTGACGGCAGTTAAAAACTTGCTAAGCAAGGAGCGTTGTTTACGCGACTCTTCATGTGCTTTCTCAGCTCTAGAAAGCGCCTCTCTAATGTCCACTCCCCATGAAATGTTTCGCTCAAACGTTTTTCTTCCGGCGTAGTTGAGCTTCCGGAGCTTTTTAGCAATGGATTTGGCGCGCTTTGGATTATTGGACAGCCAGGTCAAGGTGTTTAAAAGGTGGCACGGACGAACCGGCCTCTCAAAACTTTTCAAAAATTCCAAGAGCTCTTCTGGAACGTTCAGGTTTACCATACAAACTCCCCCCACATCCGGGGAAGGATGAAGCGGGACGCGCGCATTAAAGGTCAATAACGGCGAAAAGTTCAGGGTTCATGTTTGCTTCCACAGCTTTTATAACAGCTTCAGCGGCGGGATGATGCGGCGGATAGTATTTTCCCCTATAGACGACTGCAAACAGATCTTCTCTTGGAACAAGCCCTTTTTTCTTTAAAAGTTCAACTGCGTCGGCGAGGTTCGTCTTTCTGAACAGTAGATGGACGCCGTAAGTATTGAAGCAAAACCAGACCTCTGGGTATTCTTTACCCATCTTGATTGTGCACCAAACCCCGTCTGGAAGCCTGAATCTATAGCCTCTGCGTTTGAAGAAATTCGTCCTTGCCGTTTCCGAGACTTCTCGGGCTTCGCTAAAACCCGACCATGCCCCGAAGACTTCAACGTTTTCAGTCCAATTATCCTTGAAGGAGAGCCTGCAACCGCAGAAGCCGCATTTTTCAATTGGAGGGTCGTACTTGCACCATTCGCACACCTCGCCGCAGTTCAGGCACACTACTTTATAGACGCGTGCCATATTGCCGCCCCCAGACATTCGCGTTTTTCCTTTTTTAAGTTTAAGCGATGAGGATTAACGGCGGCCCTTCATGGATGTTTGGTGCGACGTTTGCGGCGACATAACCATCGCATACGTGCCGATCAAGGTGAGCTTTCCCGACGGATCAAACATGACCGTGAACCTATGTCTTGACTGTTGGGAGCGTTTGAAGAGGTCCCGCAAGTACATGGTCAAGGAGCTGATGAGGTACTTCTTCGAGGAATGACTTAGACGACGCTTCCGGACTTCCGGTTCAGCAGCATGTCTATAATGCGCTTTATCGTTATTTCAGGCTTCACTTCCGATACGAACACGCCTTTATCGTCGTAAATTTTTGTACCGACGGCGAAGCCTACGAAGGATCCGGTTGCATCGAGAAGAACGACCAGCTCGCCTTTCTCACATGTTATTTTGTTTTCCATAAAACCACCCCCCGAAAAGAAGCCTCGCCTCTGGCTCAACCTGTTTTCAAGGTCCCGGCCAGGCCGCTTTGCAGCTGTTAGACGCCGGGGTTGCCTGAGCCAGCTCAGAAAAAGGGGGAGAACGGGTTTTGAGCAAGGTATTGATCGAAACTGCTGACTACGGCGGCGCTTCGCTTAGCCTTTGAGACAGCCAAGCGCCGCTTTCTCGCCTGCAAGCGCTCTTATCGACAGGAAGCGCTCGACGTTTTCAAGCGTTGGATGTTCGATCAGGTCGTCTGGAATATGTCTTGAATTGTGCACTTCGCCGAGCTTTGTAAGGATGAAGAGAAGCCTGTCGGCTATGCAGTCCGGGATGTCTGCCTCGACAGCCATTCTAAAAGATATCTTGAAAGTCGTGAGCCTTAGAAACGTGGCGTAGTTTTGTATGAGGGAAAGCGCGAGCGTTTGACTTTTCCGTGCTGATATGCTGGCCCTGTAGTCGTTCAGGTATCTGAAGCCTTCAGCGTACACGCGGAGCGCCATGTGGAAGCTTTTTTCCCATGGGACGAGGAGGATTTTCATTGTTGTCGCCTATGGGAAGCGTATGAACCTTCCATCGGCGCTGACAACCACGGTTACTTGCTCGCCGACCTTCAGGCTTTCAATTCTGTAAATTGTTCTAAAGTCGAGGGTTCTGGTGTCCGCCTTGTAGCAGTTATCGTCGATCACAAGTATGTAGACGGTGTTGCCCTCACTGACGTATGAGAACTTCGCCTTCAAAACCCCGCTGACAGTGGTTTCAGCCTCTGTTTCAGGTTGCGCTCCCTGAAGGAACCTGCGCTTCGCCTCAGCGACAAGGGATGCGCCTGTGTAGCCCTCGCTTGTCATGACGATGGCAAAGCGGTCCAGCGATTGCGCGTCAACCACCGCTAGCCCAACAAGCTTAACTGTCTCCTGCAAGGAGGCTGCCTCCTCGCCTGAAATGCGCCAGTATATCGGCACGAACCACACGTAGCGTCCGCCAAGCGTGTACAGCACAGGCATCTGAGGCTCAAACGTGCCGGATGCGGGCTTCGCCAGATGCGCGCCGATGATGTTTTGCGCCTGCAATCCGCTTTTGAGCCCCAGCGAGCTCAGGTCGTAGTAGAATATGCCTTTGCGCGTTATCTTGAACAGGCCTGCCATCGTTTGCACCTCTCCGATATGATCAACGGCAACCACGGCGACGACTTCGCCGAGATCCGGGTCGATTATCCACCGGGTGTCGTCCGATATTTCAACGCGGTCTGTTGACGATGGAATCCATAAGAACCCGCCGGCCCAAACGTCGAAGCCCTTTCCGCGTCTATGCTTCCCCCAGCAGTCAATCATGTACTCTATCCAGTCCTCGTCATAGTACTGCACCACCCATGGCAGCTCATTTATGGAATAGGCGCCCTCAAAACCGTGTTCGTTGAAGACGTAGACGCCCCTTGGCCTCTGAACGAAGGACCAGAAGTCAACATCTGTGACCGTGAGCACGTATTTCCACTCGCCCACGTCGTTTACCGTTGGAAGCGCTCTGCCATACATGCTTGCTGTTGAGATGTGCCAGTATGCGTGACCGTGGATTTCGCCATTGTAGAACGGCGGGAGGAACAGCAGATCCTCGCCGACATGGAACGTTTCAGCCACAACTTCAACTTCCGCCTCCGGGTCGTTGGCATCAACGATGACGAATCCCTTTATCACGTTCTCCCCGTAGAGGTTCGGCGAGACCATGTTGACGACCCAGACAAGCCTGCCCTTGTAGAGGGCAATGTGCGCCGACCCGGCCTTTACGCTTCCGAAGTAAGCTCCGGCGTTCCTCAGGGCAATGCTTTTCGCAAGCTCCATGGTCGTCAGCCTGAGCATGTTGTCCGGGACTTCATTCTTGAAAATTGGCGCGTTTTCAAAGACTATCATATCGTTGAACGCAACTGCGTTGTTCACTCTAGCCACGGCGCCCACCTGCCAGCAGATTGCCACGCAGTAGGCAAACAACGAGAACAAGGCGATGTGGCGGGCGATCCTTTGGATTCTGAGCCATTTCCTACTGGTTTCTTCTTCTGTAAGCCACAGTTCCGCGACGGTCAACACGAGCTTGAAAAACACCAGTATGAGGATCATGTAGGGGTCTATGACAGCGGCGGCGATACAGGTCAAAGCGGCTACGCTGCCGAGAAAGGCTAAAAGGACGTTCCGCCAGAAACCAAAGCGGCGCACTGGCAGCAGGCACACTGCAACCCATACCAGGAACCATAGGGCTGGAGACATTTTTCGCCACCTCCCGCAAATTATCATATCATTTTAAAAAAAACCGGCATACAAACTGGATCAAACATAAAATTTCGCTTTCCCCATTTCTCACCTCCGTTCAGCCGTTGTCCTGCAAAAGGCCCCTTCCAGCGGGCATCCAGTACGCGTTCTCACGATCTTCCATGTTTCAGCCAGCGTGGTATAGGCGACGCGCTCGGATGTGTTTGAGCACCTGCCTGCCATCAGCTTCTGGTCGACGCACATGGATGTTACCCCCTGCCTGCATTTTCTGATTCCGAGCTTCTGCGCCAGACAAGCGTCGATCCAGAGGTTCTTATGCCTCTTAACTATTTCAAAGGCTTCCGGCCATGAATCATACTGGGACGTCGGCTTTTCCATCAAAAGCGTAATTTCGGGCACATCGAGCTTCAGCGCCTTTTTCAAGGAGTGGGCATCGGTGACTATGTGGTTGACTCCGACTGTTGGAACGATCTTGCTGAAGAATTTAACAGCCCTGCGTGCCTGTTCAAAAGACGTTCCATGTATGCTGTCGAATGAGATGTGCACCCTGTCAGCGTGTATGTGTTTGGTGATTGTGCCGTTTGTCGTGAGCGCCACATAGAAGCCGCGCCTCTTCGCCTCGTAGGTTATCTGCTCGATTCTAGGATGTAGAAGCGGCTCTCCTCCGCCTATTGCAACCGAGATAACGCCGTTGGAGGCCCATTCATCGAAAAGTCGAAGAGCCGTCTCGAGACTCACTTCTCCCTCGCTTTTGTAATAGCATTTTGGGCAGTTTAGGTTGCATCTCGAGGTGACTAGGAAGTGGATTGAGAGCGGCACTTGGTACTTCCAGTCCACGAGTTTTACAACTGACATCATGCTCACTCGCAAGCGTCAATGTACGCGTCAATCATGACTCCAAGCAGTTCGGACAGCTTTTCGATGTGTTCGTGATACTTCTCGCTTTCAACATACCAGTCTTGGTTAGAGTAGTCCACAGTCAGGTTCTCCACGTCCAACGTGATGTAGTCGGAGCAGTTATGCGTCATAAACGCGCTCCAGACAACGGCTATTCTGAGTTTCGAGTACCTCTCCGGGTTTTTAAGAATCCGTCTGATGGCTTCCTTCACGCCGGTCAGCCCTGGCGGCAGGTGCCTCTCCTTCGGCATTGGCCTCCTCTCGTAGATCTCCTCGCCCGTGTTTGGATCGACGCCGACCTTGACGAGGATGTGCGCGTCCTCGAAAAAGTAGAGGCCTTCGATTTTATGTTTTCTTGCATATCTGCCGGTTGCCTTCTTCCACTTAAGATAATTGTCGACTCTCCCCATGTCTATGTCGTACCAATCTGATTCAAGTGTTTGTCTTCCCTCTTCGTCTCCCCTAACGTAGAGGTAAACCTTTTCTATGCCGTACACGAGATCGCTTTCGCATACCTTCAGGATGTCCTCGCATGCCTTCTTAAGCGAGCTATATTTCACCTCATGAGGGTCGGCTGTGCAATCAACGGTTTCCCGGTTAAAATATAATATTTTCATAAAATCACCTCCTACATATTCAGCGGGTTCACATGGAGTTCGGGTTTTCCTTCAGACGAAGGACCGTACCTGCTTCACTCGTGTACCTCGCCGCAGTTCAAGCACCGTCCGTATGTCTCGCTGCAGTTCAATGGGATGCCGTGGAGCCTTGCCGCGAACCGCCTCGAGAGCCTTAGCGATGGCCCTCCAGTCCTCCAAGTTGCTTTCGCCGGGATCCCTGACCAGCAGCTCTTCATATGCGTGCTCCAGAAAGCTGTCCAGTCCATCGCATTCCATCAGGACGTGCGCTATATACGCGGCTCCGTTGACCAGATAGCTGCACGAGTACTCGACGTCAACTTCCCTTTCAACCCTCCACCCGTTCCCAGCCTGCGCCAGGAAAAGCAGGTCCCCGAAGAACCTCGCGTTTTCAGGCTTAGGATCCGTGAAGAATTCTTGGCTTACGTGGAAACTGACCTTGGCGCCGTCCACAGTTGCAACGATGCATGAAAGCGTGTCACCGTGTTTTTCTGGCGCGTAGAGCCTCCAAGGGTCAGCGACGTACGCGAACCTTGAAGGATAAGGCCTCGCGTCCGCGCAGACGGCGACGTACCATATGCTTCCAAAGTAGAGGTGGAACCGCGTCAAGCCCGTGCTGAGCCTGAAAACCTCGAGGTTTCCGGCTCCAGCCTTCCCCTCAGCCTCTCCGAAAAGCGCATCTGCGACTTCAACCGCCAAGTCCAGCTTTTGGCCGTGGCTTCTAGGATCCTCCGCGAAGGCTCCGTCGACCCCAATCCAGGTTGGGCCGATTGCTATTATGTGGAGCGGCTCAAGGCTTTCAAGCAGCGAAGCCACGTGCGTTGGGTACAGGCGCCATCCCGTCTCTGGCGGGATGTACGGGTAGAACCTGCACCTGATCCGCCAGAATATGAAGCGGGATAAATCATCCATAAAATCACCCCCAAGGATGGCGCGATTTTGGCTCGAGACGCCTGCTCATAGACATTTGGCGATGGCGCTGTTTATTCGCTGGACATACGCGTTAAGCAACTCAACTCCAGTCAGCGCGGCTGAGTCCTCGACGATTTTTGCGATGCGCTCCAGCTTTGCCTTGTCCGTGATTTTTATCGTTGCCTTTTTTAAATTGCCGCCTTCATTAAAAGCTAAGACCCCCAGTTTTTCAAGGTACTTTATGTCAAGAAGGAGGTCCTCCATGCTACCATAAAGCACTAGTCCCTCTTTTCGCCTCAGAACCTCGATAAAGTTAACGAATTCCGCAAATTTTAATTCTTCAGCTGGCTCTTTCGTCAGATACATTGACAAGATATAGGCGGTATATGTCCACATTCCTTAATCCCCCTTAACCCGTGTTTTGTTCACTTAAAAACCAAGGCGTTGATGGAGAAGGTTTGAAGGATCTTTTCAGCCGTTGGGTTTTTGAGGAAGCCCCACTTTGCGGCCTGCTTCCACGTCAGACGTTTGCGGCTTAAAGCTTTCAACGCTTCCCATGTTTCCGGCGCTGTTTCAACCTCCAAACCCTTCTCCCCAACCCAACCCTTGACGTTGGAGTTGTTGAAGATCAGAAGCGCGGCAACGGCTTTAATGGGGTCGCTGTAGAGCTTGACCACCCCCTCGCCTTCTACGACAAGAACCCTCGTGCAGTACCTCGTTTCCGTTCTGACGAAAAGCCTGAACAAGCGATCACCCTTCAAGAACCATTCTCGCCACCAGTTCCTTGCATGCCTCCTTCAATGGAAGCGCCTTCAGCCTTTCAAGCTCATTCCTTCGCAGTTGCCTAATCCTTATAAGAGCTTTAAGTGCGTTTGAAAGCTCTTCAGCCTCCTCCCCGTCGACATCAGCTTCAAGCTCTATCGAATTCTTGCAGAGGTATTCCGTGGCTTCTGCGTCGTCAAATAAATTGATGCGCCACTTCAAGTCTTTGATCAAATGCAACATCATCTGCTCTTTGTTGTTGAGTTTTGAGGGCAGGTACGCGCTGTCGTAGCCGACGCTGAGGCAGAAGTGCAGCCGTAACCCCCTATCTATAATGAGCCTTATGTCGGACAGCGTTACGCCCCCTTGGCATTTCCGTAAAGCGCCTTCCTGAGCTTGGTAATGGTTATTACGAGCACAACATCACCTCTTTTTCGCGCCTGACCTCAAGAGAATCGCGGGCCCCTGCAAGGCAGGGGCGTAAACTCGGAGCCCGTTCCCAATTTTGCGCCAAGATAACGTTCACGTGGAACGTTCCTCCGCAACAAGTTTTTTAATGGCTAAAAAGGCCTCGAGCCGCTCAAGCGTTGGCTCTTTGAGGAGATCGTGGAAATCCCTGTCCCGCCTGATCTGGGTGCTCAGTTCCTGCAGTTTTTGGAGCGCATTGAACAGTTTTTCCTCGTCGCGTCCGGCCTTAATGGCCACGACTGGGCCGGCAACCTCCTTGAGTATCCGAAGCTCCATGGGGTAGTTGTTCAGCACGGCCACGGCTATCTGAAGCCGCGGGTTGCTGTGGATCTCAACGTCAAGCACGTTTTCAATGGTTCCTCCATCCTTTGAGTACACGTATCTTCGGATGACAAGCGACGTATGGTTCCGATAATCTATCGTAAACGCAAAAAGCACGGGGCTCACCTCCTAAATGCAGATTGTTTTTCTTATAACGATCTCGTTTGCCTGCCTCGTGTACCCGTTTTCCTTCAGCCACTCAATAGCTGTTAGCCAAGCATGCCTGTCCTTGGCTTGGACGGCAGACTTGAGGAGCGCCTTTGCAACGTCGTCCATGGAAAGCTCCCCTCTTGAGAGCAGCGCCACATATTTTCTCTGCGCCGCCCTGCCGAGAAGCATTATGCCGTGAAGCATCCGGCTCTCAGCCTCTTCAAGGCCGCCGTCCAGTGCGCGTTTGAGGAAAGGCTTTTCAATTGTTTCAGCGTCGAGCTCCACGCGCACCGCCCCGCCGTCAGTGTAGAGTATAAGCAACGGGTATTCTCTGACTTTCAGATAGAAGCCCTTTCCAACCAAGTCTCCGAAGAAGAGGTCCTCGACAGCCATGCCTTCGGTTGGAAACCCGAGCTCTTCTCGAAGCATGTGAAGCTTTGTCTTTCCAGAAGCAACTATGGCGTCAAGCTCCTCAAAAGACGTTTCTCTGGCTAAAGACGAGTATTCGAGCGCAAGAAGCGCGTTTTCAGGCAGTTCCGCCTCGTAGCCGTACCCATATTCCGTAATGCGTATTTTACTTGCGTATTTATTGACGATGTAGGCGGCCATATCAGGCCTCGAAAGTTCCATTAGAGTTCTACCGTTCACGCCGCAGTATAAATGCATGCGAACGTGGTTCATATAGGACGAAGCGCTGACCCAGAACTGAACTTTGACCAAGGATTCACCCCCTTGACAGTTTTTGAGTTGTAGCCGCACTCCCTCTTCAGCCACCTTGCAAATTCGGCTAGAAGAGCCCCCTTCTCCATCCACCTTCACTTCCAATCTGGGTTATCGACCAGCTCTTCCCAGAAAGCCTCTATCTCTTCAGGTTCCTCGACAATGCAAACCCTTTTTCTCCACCTATAGCCTATCCGCGTTCCTTTAATGAAACTCTGCAGACCTTGAACAACCTCTACGCGTTTCACTTCCCCGTTTATGGGGATGAAGTGCAAAACCCTTTCGCGCCCATACTCAACGGCTATGCGGATTTCAGAGCGGTTCCTGTGGATGAAAGCAACCTCTTCTCCAGCCAACAGGTAAACTTCGTCCCTGATGTCCCCATCATCGAATAAAACCTTCCTTTCCAAACCAATCACCTCCTTTTTAACCTCGAAGTGAACGTGTAAGCCGCAAAGGTTCTGTCCGCCAAATTTTAACGAAAATCCGTTTTCTGAACCAGCGTGTAATAGGCCTTTGGGATTTCTTCAATATTATTGAAGGAAACGGCTTCCTGTGAAAGGCTTGAAAGCTTAACCTTTCCGTCCACGGTAATGGCAATTATCCTTCCCCTCGCCTCGCCCTCGAACGGTATGAAGGCTCCAACGCGTACCCTCAGAGCTTCGGCGACGCGGCTGCTGACCTTAAAAGTCGCCCTCCCCGCGTATCTGCGGATTACCTCGGCAAGCGCAATGTAGTCCTGGGCTACGGGCTCCATGTTGGCGTATGCCCTCCCCCTCCCGGCGGCGAGGAAGGAGGTGATTAGAAAGTCGCTTACGCCAGCCTTCAACGTTTCCCGGATCAGCGCCTCGAGCTGCTCAGCACCGTTCCTGAAGAGCATGAGGTTCGCGCCGACGTCGAAATTTCTTCCGGTGAACTTCCTCAAATACGCGAGGGATTCTGCGTTTCGCACGCTCACCCTGACCTCGCTGACACACCCCTCCAGCTCCGCGATCTCCGCCTCGGAGACCGTTGAGCCGTTGGTCGTGACGGTCACGTCCAGGCCTGTTTTTCTCCACGCGTAGCTTGCCACCTCAATCAGATGCGGGTAGAGGAAGGGTTCTCCCCCGCCAAGGGACACTCCGAACAGCCCCCAGGAGTCGAGGAAATCTATAAGCCGTTTCAGCTCATCCACTTCCCATTCAAGGCCCCTGTCTGGCGAGGATCGGCTATAGCAGAACCAGCAGGAGAGGTTGCACCTCTCAGTTAACGCAATCTGAGCGTACAGCGGTTTGACCCAGCTCCTCGACTTCACCTCAGGCGTAAACACGCACAGGCCGGTGAGCTTGTCGTAGACGAAGAGGCCGTTCGGCGTCAGGATCTTCCTCACCGAATACGCCTCCACGAGGTTAGTTCTACAACGGCTCTATACAAAGCGTCTTCGCCGAGGACGAGAAGCTCTATCGCCGTTTTAGCCTTTCAGGGCTTTCCTAGCGACCAGCCTTCTCACGTATTCCTTCTTCCAGGCAAGGCTGTGCACTATTTCAAGTTCAAACTCCTCAAGGGACACCGCGCTTTTCACCTTCCTCCATCCACGACCAGCCTGACTGCGAGCAGGCTCTTCGACTTCTCAAGCTGGTCGACTAGGTCTTTCAAGTCTTCCTCGATCGTCGCCGGGTTGAAGTGCCATGTTTTCTCATCGAGAACCGCCATAACAGTTTTGGTTCTCATCTCAAGCACGTAGACGCTTGACCAGTCCTCGTAGCTTCCATACGTAACTACTTCCACATGGAGCCTTCCGTCGCAGCCTATTTTCTCCCCGAACGCCTTCTCCACCGCAAACATGGCCATGGCGTAGAGGAAGTCCTCTATATCGATAATTATGTCGTCGCTTAGAAGCGATTCGGGGTAGGCTCCATCCCACGGTTCGTAAAGGAGCTTCTCGATCCTTTCAGAGTTGTAACCGGCCTCCTTCAACCAGCGTGCAAATTCAGCCAAAAGGGATTGTTTTGCGGCTTTGGTGCCAGCCGCCGTTTTGCCTTTCCCCATATATACACACTCCTCCACAAAACTTAGGCTTCACTTTGAAAGCTCGAAGTCGAAACCGTAGCCCAAGACGTTTTGGCAGAGCTTCACGGCATCCATCCAATGCGCGATTGTGCCGTCGCTTTCCACGAGTATCCTGTCGCCTAAATGGTGTTTTGCTATGACGAGGAAAGCTGTCACCGCCAAATCGTATGGCCTGAAAGCGGTCTTGCAGAACTGGAAGTACTTGCCGACGTGCCGCTGGTCGTGGCAGACTGGCCTTCCGTTGAGGTCGTAGCAGATCACACGCTGGACGGGCGTGTACCTCTCAGGCAGGACCCTTGGGAAATAGAAGGTTTCGTAGGAGCAGTCCCCGTCGCAGGTGCGCTGGTTGAGCACAACGCCGGCAAACCACGAGCCGACAACGGCCTGGCGCGGGTCCGGGGCCACGCCGGGCTTGACCGTTTCCGCCGGCCAAGGTATGGCGAGGCCTGGGTTCTTCGGGTGGCCGCAGTTCCTCAAGCCGTTGAAGACGACCTCGCGGCTGTTTATCACGGGTTTTCCTTCGCCTAAGCCGTCTCCGAGCTTCACGTCCAAAACCTTGAAGACCGGCAGAAGCCTCCTGAAGTCCCTCACAATCATCTTGAACGTGCGCGGTTCGATCTCCTTTTCGCGGTACCAGTAGTGCGTATAACCCATAAAACCACCCCCTAAAATTCCAGAAGCTTTGCAACCGCGAGGGAGGAAGCCAGCTCTTCCGGGATGTCCTCGGCTTTGAAGCCCATGCCTCTCAGCTCTGAGAGGACGCGCTCGGCCTTCCGGCTTTCCACCCTCCAGAGCTTCCTGTCCAGCTCCTTCAGGATCTTTGATGCGTCGGACCTGGCGAAGGCAGAGCACAGCGTTGAGCGGTGGAGCCACCCCTCCCAGGCGTCAAACTCAGGCGAGCGCGTCTTGACCACAAGGACGGAGGGTTTGCGCCGGTGGAGTTCCTCCACAAATATGTAGGCTGTGCCGTCGAGGGTTCGGACGATGAGCCTTCTGCGCTTCGCATACACCGCTTCAAGCGCCCTCCTGTGGTAGTCTTTGAGGCTGCGGGATATGTCGAGGCGCTCATTTTTGAGCTTGGCAGGCTCGATAGCGCCTGAGCTTATATAGATCTTGTGATGCCCTTCCCACAAGTAGCTCCTGTCAGTTAGGCGGTGGTGGATGAACCAGCGGCCCCTGTGGCTGTAAATGCTCCAGCCAATGTCTCCAAGGATGTTGTTGAGCCTGTCCTTCGTCAGCCAAGTCTGCCAGCCGCAGTCGTCGACTTCAAGCACGTTTGCGCCTCTATCCCACCTTGCGATCTCGTTTCCCCAGACCAGGTACCTGACGGTGGAGCCCTCTACGGCAACCCTGTCCCTTGAGCCCAGTCGGCTGGGTACAGCCTTCCAAAACTTTTCGGCAAGCTCGCAAGCCTTCATGAAACCACCTCCTAACGAACCTGATTGGTATCGGCGGCAGGGGCTTCAAAAGGCGGATGAGGCTACTCCGCCTGTTCAACTTCCACTGAGAAGTCGCCTTTTTCCAAGGCTCGCAGAACAGCATCTTCGGCTTTGGAAAACGCCTCATCTTCGCTTTCCGCCTCGACCGTGAACTCGATAGGCTCGGAAAGCGAAATTTTAACCACAAACACTTTTGACATGAAATCACCTCCTATCAGAAAACTCCAAACGAGGGGGGCCTCTACAATAAGCCATGCGCCTAGAGGATGGCCTGGAGCGCCAGCGCCTTCCGCACAGGACTCGGCAGAAGGTTAAAGGTGAATCCCATGTCCCTTAACATTTTGACCGTGTCGCGCGGATTTCTGATTTCAAAGAGGGAGTTGCCGATGACTTGGAAAGCGCTTACGCCTTCCGGATGGATCAACAGGATTACGGTGCGCTCCGGATATTCACGCGTCTCGAAGCAGTAGGCTTCGTCGCCCCCAACCCTGCAGACGCTCACAACATGGAGCTTGCACTTCACCAGCGTCCGTAGCTTAACCTCTGTAAGTTTAACACACATGACGGGAACCGCTCCCGCTTACGCCGGGTTCAAATCCCGGCCATGTTGCCGAGCCGACGGTCTCGGCAACCTTGCAGGCCTTCATGAATACATACTCGTTTTCCCAGACCAGGGGTTTGGCGAGCTTAACCTCAAACTCCTCAACGGACTCCATAACCGCCACCCCTTAACGGGTTATTTGCGTTATCAGAGGGGCGACCTTAACTATCCGTTCAATCTCGGCCTTGAAGAAGTCATCCCTCAAGTTTTTGAGGAGACAGTAGATGCAGACAGGCGGATCCTCCACGATGATCAAGGGGCCGGGATAGCCGCAGAGCCTGCATCCTCCTCCCTCGTCGTTCAGCGGCTTCACGGAGAACTCCGCAATCTTCTCCATGTAATTCTCAAACATTGCGTCCTTCCCCTTCCTTATGTCTTCCCTCATTTCCTCAGCATCCGCTTGAAACTTGAAGCTGAAACCGCGCACCTTCCAGGTGATGTCGCAGGTTTGGTTCTCGTCCGGGATGTCGAGGATCCAGACCTTTTCAAAATCGTTTATGCGCCCCCTAGGCTTCAGGTCAGGACGCGCCTCCAAGAGGCCTTTAGACACAAAGCGCAAGCGGGTTGCAAGAACCACCTCATAGTCGTAGGCTATGAGCATGGCTGCAACATCCTCTGGATACGTGAGCCAGTGCCTCTGGCTCCCCGCGCACCAAGCAGCGTACTTCGCGAACACCTTGAAGTACGGCACCATAAAATTGGCGTAAGTGTCGTAGTGGCGCCAAAGCTCTATAACTGAGCTCGAGTTCCTAACATAGATTTCCCCTCTTGTCCCCATAAAACCACCTCGATCACAGGATGGTGAGCTCAACTATGTCAGCCGGGTTTGCCTCCCTTAAGCCGTCCTCAGTCCGCCTGAAAACCCTCCTGTCTGGGAGGACCACGTAGTCTCCGACATCGCATCTTTCAGCCGCGCGTTCCAGCATTTCGTCTAGGGTAAGCTTCGGCACGAACAGCGGAAGCTTCACAAACCTTCCATCGTCTGCCGCGTGTATGACCTCGAGCCTCTCCACTTCGCCTGCAACTTCAACAGCCTCGAGGATCTCGTCGACCATGTTCAGGATTATGGCCGCGCCCTCGTCGCCGTGCCAGTTGAAGTCCGTCATGACCATGTTGCCTTTAATGCCCATATACTTGCCAGCCGTTGTAACTTTGATTTCGAAATCAGGGTCTACATCCTTCAACTTTTCCGCAAAATCCTCCACCTCTTTGCGTTCGTTTTCGCTGAAAGTCCAGAAGACCGCGCCATTCCCTCCTTTCTCCTGCACACTCACTATTATGTCGGTTGGAAGCCAGATCGCGCCGCTGAAGTCGCCGAGGACGCCTAGCTTCTGAAGCTTCTCCTCCATCTCCTTGAAAAGCTCGTGGAGCCTTTTTCGGCCCCCCTTTCTAAGCCACCGCATTTGCTTGGCGGTTACGGTGTGGACGTCCTGAACTCCTACCATTCAACCACGCTCGGCTTCACTATACCCATTCCCGGAACGCGTGACCTTCTAGGACATAAGCCTTCGGTTCAGCCATGAGAGGGCTTCTTTGCCGTTTTACGTTCTTTGTCGGCGAGTTCCTGCACAACGCGCATTCCCGCCATCTTCAGCCCTTAAAGTTTGAGCCGTTGCGCTTTTCAAGCTCCGCCTGTATGAGCTTCTTCACGCGCCATTTCAGGCGCTTCGCAACGTATCTTGAGGCTTTCCTTGCAAGCTCTGGGTTCTCCCGCACAAGCCGCCTCAGCTCCTCGAGCTCCCCTTCCCTCGCCTTCTCGTTGAGCTCTTTGACCATGCTTCTGACCGTGAACTCGACCCTGCTGCAGACTATTTCGGCAAGGGACTCGGCTGTAGCCTCGCTTAAATCAGCCTCCTCATCGAGAACCTGCGAGATTATCTCCTGGACATATGGCCAGACTACCTTGTATAGGAGTTCAGCTTTCTCAGCCATGAAGCCGCCTCCTAAAACGCGTTTTGCCTGCTTCGCCACAGCCTTCTCGACCACGATCTTCCCCCGCCTCCTCCTTCAAAATGACGTCCTCAACCTCGCGGAATGAAATTTTGACTTCCTCCCCGAACCTTGGGCTGTCCGGAAATACTGGGACGTTGTCCACTGTCCCAACCACGCAGTCTTCCCTAACCTCTTTGACCTTAACCCACATGTGCTCCTTTCCGAAAAGCGCCTTGACAAACGCGGCATCCTTCAGCGTTTTCTTCGTGAAACCACCCTTATCCTTTCCATACCTTTTTTCTGCACACTCATCACAGATGAGCTCAAGGTTATCTTCTGGCTCAGTTTTTAGGATAATTGCTATGGGGGAAACGTCCAAGTTTGCCTCCTCGGGCGACTTCAGCCCTAGGAACCTGAGAACCCTTCTCTGGGCTTCAGGCTTTAGATCGTCGAAATACAGCGCCATTTCAGACATGAAACCCTTCACCTCCTTCATGGGGGTATAGGGCAATTAGCCACCTAGGTGGAAAAATCCTCACACCCCCTCAGTAGCCATTTATCTCGCTTTCTATCTTTTCTCTAACCCACTCCGCCAAGCGACCTAGGTCAACGTATATCTCTGCCCACTCGTCGTATTTGCAGCCTTCAGGAGCCGACGGATCCCTGAGCTTACGCTTCGTTTCAACCTCGTATGGTATGCCGAGGTTTTCAAGAGCTTCCTTGACTATATCGGTTGCAATGTCGTACGCCCAGAACTCGTAAACAAGCACTCTCCGTCCGTTTTTAATATTTATCCCAGACATGGAACATCACCTCCAAAAACACACGCCTCCTAGGGACTGGGCTGGCTTCTGCCAACCCAGCCGGGGCCAAGGCTTAGACGCCCCGTTCAAACCCTAGGCTTGGAAAATCGGGGTGAATTGTTAGAAGTGAGGCCCCTCCACCATTAAAGTGGAGGAAAGTAAAAGTTCCGTCAGGCCGTTCTTCAGTTCTCCGACGCCGAGCTTTTCAGCTTGTCGAGTATGGAGAGAATAAGCTTCACCGCTTCCATTGTTCCAGCCTTTTCCGCTTCAGCCGCCATAAGCGACTTGTAGTGGGAGCACTCTGTTTTGCGAGAGCTCATAATCACACTGCAAAGACGGGGGAGGGGTTGCAACTTTTAAAGGAGCTTAAGGCGTTAAGCTCGCTTCGCCAGCATTTTGACTGCTTCAAGGAATTCTTCCCATGAGCATTTAAGCCGATCCTCGACGAACTTGTCGGCGCCCCACTCCCTGGCGAACTCTAAGCAGTCCACTAGGCGCTTGCAGTCCCAGCAGCACGGCTTACGGGAAAGGCATGTATCCAGCTCTTCACAGTCGGCGCAGTCGGCTCCTTCCGCATGTTTTCTGCACTTCTTATAGATTGCCTGGCAAGGGTACTCGAGCTCCTCGCATGTTAAGTCGAGGAGTGAGCAGCCTCTGCAGTCGCCAATGGGGAATGGCGGGGGACTGCGTATAACCCCGCCGCCTTCAGTTTCGACCGCGTACGAGCTGACTTTCTTCAAGCCGTAAACAATCCGTTTTACGCCGTCCAAGCCTACTCGACGCTCCAGTTTCTGCGCCCGCCCAACGGAACAAGTATTGCCCCAAACACGTCAAGTTCGTTGAATGAAGCAGAATGTTTGCCACGATCAATCCATTACTTCCCAGTTTTTGTGCTCGTTTAGGTCGATGCGTATATCGCCAAGGTGCAGCGTCCTTTCATAGTATATTCCGTCCCCACTGTAGAGCCATTTGAAGATCCAATGTTTGCCGGCTTCAACGATCTTAGGCTCGCCACAAGTTTTCATCAGCCATTTTATGGCTTCAGCCTCGTCCTTGTCTAGAACAAGCAAAGCCATCTCAGGCGATAGGCCCTTTGGAACCTTAACGCATATCACGATCTCCTGGTAGTCCTGGTAGCACTCGACACACAACGGCTTTGCAATTTTGCGGATAAGCGACTCGACATCGTCTAAATAACCAGCTGTGTAAACCTCAAATATTACCTGATTTCCGTTTGTTGTTACATGCGCCTCGTCCGGGCTCCAGTCCACATCGTAGTCTTCGAGGTTGTTTCTCATGTCTTCAAGCATTCTGAGAAGGGCGCCCTCAACTTTTTCAGCCGTTTTTTCGTCATTAAAGGTTGCAATAATCGTGTAATCTTCCGAATGGCTGCTGGGCCTGAACTTAAATATATGCCACTTCATGAAAACACCTCCTGAGCAAAAACGTCTTTTATGTTAAAAGACGTTCATCCCTCTTAATTTTTTTCGCCAAAAGCTCCAGCGCCTTTCTCTTGATCTCATCCGGAGTGTAGAGAGAGTGCGGCGGGACAGCAAACAGGGCGTCGACATAGATGCGGTCCACAACCTCTTTTATTGTTAAGTATTTGTATTCTTCTTCGTCAACTACAAGGTTTGCTGTAATCCGTTTGATCCTGTCCGCTTCCTCGCTGAGCTTTTTGCTGAGGAGGTCAATTGTTTCAGAGATAAGCTGTTCGAAAGGGTTTTGCCTTATAGCTCTAGAAGCTTCCATTTTCCGAGAACCTCCGCGGCCCTTGCCATGAAGTCCTCGACGGCTTCAAGGTGTCTCTTGCCACGGTGTTTCATCGTCCACCTGTCCTTGAAGCATTCGAGCAGATCCATTATTTCTTCAGTGGAGACATCCTCGTCTAGCTCGAGCACGCCGTCGATAATATAGTTCAGCGCCTTCAGGATGCGTTTCATAGGGTTAAGCCTTACGAGCTCTCTGTAGATTTTCGCTGTCCCCTTAACGTGAAGGAGTGAGGAGTGGCCGCCGCACTCGTTGCACAGGTACTCAAGCTCGTCAAAAGATTCCTCGAATTCTACATGCCCGTCCTCGCGCACGTAGTACTCGCCCACGTACCTGTTGGAAACCATGAGCCAGCTCATAGCACCGCATTGTAAGCATATGCATGCTTCTATTTTCTTATTCATGGCCGTCGCCCTCGATTCTGGCCGCAGCGAAGCCTGGCGCTTCCAGCGGCTTGTGCGTGTAACCAACCATGGCGAACCCTGCCTTTGCAGAAACCTTTTGGAAGAGCTCCTTGGTTTCCGGCTGGCCATCGTCGAATATGTCCCCGTCCGTAAGAACAATTACTGCGTCTCCAGGTCGCATCAGCTTGTAAACTTTGCGGAGCACTGGCGCAACCACGGTTCCGCCTCCCCCCTTCATTTTCGGCGCAATTTTCCTAGCAACTTCGGCCGGGTTTGAGGCTTTCAGAACTTCGTACGCCTCAGCGTCCCACGGAATGGCATATATCTCTGCCTTTCTCGCTTCATGTTTGACAATACCTAGGAAATGCTTCAGAAGATCCTCGCTGATGCTCCCTGAGCAGTCTATGAGGGCCCAAACCGAGTAGCGGTAGCCGTAGTAGCCTGGATAGTCGTCTCCGCGCCTACTCGGGTATGCGAAGGACGAGTCCTGCTTCGAGTGGTTTTTCACGCCGAAGCGGAGGACGAGGCGCCATGGAGGCTTAACCTCCAAAACCTCCTTGACAATCCTTTCGAGGCCTGCGGGCATGTTTCCAGCCTGCCTTGCGAAGTCCATTGCGCGCTCCAATATGCGCTTCCATTCCTCTTCAAGCTCCCTTGCGCTTTTCCTTCCAGTTTGTACGGACTTGTCCCCTTCCTGCACAACAACTTCGCCTTCAACCGTCCCGTCTAAGAGGTCTCTGTCAATTCCCCCCTCGCCAGGGGCGCATTTAACCGCGACTTTTTCCGCGCGTTGTTCAAATTCCCTCGCTATCTCCTCCGTGCTCATCTTCTGAAGCGCTTCCAAGCTTATGCCCATATCGTGCGATATCCTCTCTAGGGTGACTTGACCGCCATAGCGAAACGAGATGCCTGAAACGCCAGCCCCCTCTACCGCGCTGTTTATCTTTCCATCCGCCGCTATGTTGTATATTATGGGGTCGAAGCCCTTCCGCCTGAAGGGGTGACATAGAACAACGTGTAAAGCTTCATGGATTGCAACGTACCGTTTAGCCTCGACGTCCAGTCCGCTCCACCAGTCGGGGTTTATGGCTAAGGTTCCAGTTTCATCGACTCCCGCCGTCTGCACGCTTTTGGAAGCCACTATGCGCATGTAGCTCAGCGGTATAACCACGAAGGGGAAGTAGCGGCTGCAGAATATCCTGATGTCGCGGAGGTCTGAACTGATCTGTTCCACGTCCATGGGAAATGCCCCCAGAGGCGTTACAGCAACGCCCTGCCGGTTAGCTCGAGGCACTTGACGATCGTGTCGTTGTTTTTGACGGCGGCGAAAAGCTCGCGCCTCTTAGGCTTCTCCAAGAAGGCGAAGAGCGCCGACACGAACTCCCTGTCATCTGACACCGCCACGTACTCCAAGAACGGCTTCGCTTTCGGAATGTTCCTCGAGTCCCTGTTTATGGCTTCGGCGACCGTTATGGCCGCTAGGTACTTCTGTTCAATTTTGAAGTTCCTCATAAGATGCGGCACTTTTATGAGCTCCTCGAAGGATGGAACCCTGTTCGATAGGAAGGCCATCAGCGTCTCGCCTACGCGTCCAAGCTTCCCCTTGGCTATGCTGTGGAGCATCTCCTCGCTTCCCTTGTCGCGCTTCACCATGGCGAAGGCCAGAGCCACATACGTCCAGCCCCTCGGCGTCGCCGGAGGCTCGTATCCGCTGTCCTCAACAGTGTCGGAAATGTTTGTCAGGAAGTCGCTGGGCTTCCAGTAGAGGTATGCCAGCACCTCGCGGTCCCAGCTTTCGCGCCCGTAGGTTTCATCCATCCAGTCGGCCCAGTCCTCAATCAAGGGGGCCTCGACCTCTATGAAGTCGAAGCGGTCGCGCAGAGGCTTGGGGAGGCTTGTCACGAGGCTGCTGTACTGGGCGGTGTTTGAAGCCGCCACAACGAACGCCTTGGGGTTCAGCGCCACGTCGCCTATCTTGTAGTCGCGTACAACCTTGAACACCTGAGCAAGCATGTTTGGGCGGTTCTCGTTGCAGAGCTCGTCTATGAAGAGGAGGCCCGCGCATGCGCTTAGAAGCCTCGCAGTTGCAAGGGGGAGGAAGGCGACGAACTTAGAGTTGATGGGGCGGGGCTGACCTGAAAGGTCGACGGGGTCGAGGCCTGTGAGCCTGCAGTCCTTGAAGATGAAGTACCTGTCAGCCTTGTCGAGGTAGCGCTCAACGTCTTCAGGGTTCACCCTATCGGCATCCACGAACTCCAAGCCCATCTGCTTGGCCTTCTTCATGGCCCATTGGGCGAGGAACATGGATTTTCCTATGCCTGGCGGGCCGATGAGGTGAGGCGTTATCGGCTCGTAACCTTTCAAGCGCATTTCGTAAGCCAAATCAAGCCTTTTAGCAAGAAGCGGACCAATCCTCATGAAACCACCTCCAACTTTTGAAGTGGAGCGTTAAAAGCTAGGTCACGGCGCCGCCACAGCAGTTTTGCCGTTTCTCTTGCGGGCGAACGGACAGCCCTCCCCGTTCACGCGCTTTCCGGGGCAGTCGCCCC
>Ga0071330_1065821_pt1 | contig 28049 bp, 40 predicted proteins | sample GBScel77sediment_FD_63802 | JGI IMG/M metagenome (GOLD analysis project Ga0071330, IMG submission 63802) | Hot spring sediment microbial communities from Great Boiling Spring, Nevada - Cellulolytic enrichment Sediment 77C v2 (version 2) | ecosystem: Environmental > Aquatic > Thermal springs >...
CCGGTGGCGAAAGAGCGAGGGTAACACCCGTTCCCATTCCGAACACGGAAGTTAAGCCTCGCAACGCCGATGATACTGTGCTGGAGACGGCACGGGAAAGTAGGTGGCTGCCGGATTTTTTATTTTTGTGTATATGCGTTAAATGTTTAACAATATCTGCAATAAAAAAGAGAGTTCAGATAGGAGCATCTAAAAAATTACTAAAAATGGAACTTCAATTTATTTCTAAATTATTAAATCGAAAAGCGGTTGTCACTAAAAATAGAAGAGTCAGCATAATGGTAATAACCAGCGTTGTTTTTGCATCTTGCAAACCAAAATCATTTGTAAGCAAAATCAAATTATATGGGCTGAACTTCTTAAGTTTTTCAAACTGAGAGAGTAGAGCAGTAGAATATGCAACTGCAGATGCCAAAATTCCGGCTGAGATATTTTTCTTTGTAAAGCTGCTAAGAAGTAATGTAAGCGAAATTACAAACAGGTAGAAAATACACAAAAGAAAGTAAACAGGAACTATGTCAGAGAGAGCAATTTTTTGTCCTTCAAAAAGAAGATTGGCGTAATATTGGTCGAAGAGCAACCCTGCAATCAAGAACAAGCAAACTGCAGTAGAAAAATATAAAAACTTTGCCATAACAATTTGAGATTTACTTGCACCTTTTGTAAGAGGAAAAACTATTTTTTGAGAATATACTTCTTCATTTATACTGCCTGCAGCAGTGAATATTATAAATAGCGTACCAATCTGGAAAAGCTCTTTGATATAATTTGCCAATGCGTCTTTGGGTTTAAACTCGAATAGCTGGTGTATTAAATTGGCAGGAATCTTGTTGCTAACAAAAGATGGAAGAAGTTTTAACATTATAGGGTCTAAAATAGAAAACAATATTATACCAGTTGCAAGAGCAATGTATTTGTACTGTCTTATCCCTTCAAGGAATTCTTTTCTAAGATATGCTTTAAATGTCATCATTTTTATCTACCACCTTTATGAAGATATCTTCAAGTGAAGGTTTTTTCAAACAAAAAGATAAAATAGACTTGTTTGTCTGTGCCAGTACTTTTATTAACTCTCTTTTTGCTATTTCAACATTGTTGACATAGATAAAAACATTACCAGAGTTATCAATATCAACTTTCTGGATATAAGAAAGCTGATACAATTTTTCTTCCAGCTTATCTGGAATATTTTCAAATTCAATGCAAAAAACAGGTTGAATATATCGCTTTTGAAGGTTTTCTAAACTGTCACTGACAATTACTTTGCCTTCATGTAATATAGTGACATGGTCGCATATTCTCTCTACATCGCTTAATATATGTGTTGAGAAGAAAACAGTGATTCCTTCTTCTTTCAAAGATTTTATATGTTCTAACACTTCAGCTCTTCCTTCTGGGTCTAAAGAAGCGGTTGGTTCATCAAGAAGCAATAGTTTAGGCCTATTAAATATTGCGACAGCTATTCCAAGTCTTTGAAGCATTCCGCCCGAAAAGGTTGAGATTTTCCTTTTAGAAACGTTTGAAAGTTTTACAATCTCAAGAACTTCTTCAGTCCTCTTTTTAATAGTTCTACTTTCAAAATTGCAAATTTGTCCTATTAAGCTTAAATACTCAACTGGTGTTAGATAACCATAGAATGTAGGATTTTGTGGAAGATATCCAATTTGTCTCACTATTTCACTTTTGCTTGTTTTAAAATTAAGGTTTTCAAATAAGATTGTTCCTTTATCAAAACTAATTAGTCCAGAAAGAATTTTCATTGTAGTTGTCTTACCTGCTCCATTTGGTCCAAGAAAACCATGAACAGTAGCAGGTTTTACTTCAAAGGATATGCCTTTTAAAGCTTTTACATTTCCAAAGCTTTTGTGAAGATTTATCACTTTCAGCAAACTAATCACGCTCTCTTCCAATTAAAAGATAAAGTATGGGACCTATAAAATTAAAAATAATTATTAGCGCCCATGTCCATTTTGGAAGATATTTAACTTTGTCATTCTTCAACTTAACAAGACAGAAAATCATAAGAGCAAACTGCAGAACAATTACAGGTGCAAGTAATTTTAGCATTTCTTCCATATCCATATTTCCGAGCATTCCAAAACACTCCTTTTCAGTAAGTTTTTCTATTTTTATCTTTTAAAATTACCCTTGTGATAAGAAGATAAATTATAAGACTGCTGAGAAAGTTCAAAAGGCCAAATAGCCCCCAGAGAAAATAATATTTTTCGCCACTGTTTTTAGCATCGAAGAATATATATATAGCCTGTGCCATCAACAGGGTAAATAAAGTTATTAAAAGACCCAGTGGTATTTTCTCATCAGAAAACTGCTGGACCAAAAAAAGCAAAAAGCTTAAGCAAACAGTAGAAGTTACGAGAAAGACTATAAATTTTTTGTCAATCTTCATTTTATCACACCTTTCCTTTGGAGAATATCAATGACACAGGAATCAAAAACCAGGGAATCAAGGTTCCAACAAGAAATTGAAGTTTTATAAAAAATTCAAAACCTCTGATATTAATTACCAGAACATAAATGGAGAATACAAGAAAGCTAAAAAACAAGAACAATATAAAGTTAACTTTTTCCTGTTTTTTAGCTTTTGTTTCTATTGCATTTTCGATAATTTTCTGGATATCTACCTTAACCGGTGGCAGATTATCTATAACCTCAAGTTTGTTTTTTAAAAGTTTCAACTTTTTTTCAATAAAAGCATTTTTACAATCTAATCCTGAAACATCCCTTTCTATCTCTCCATAATATTTGTCAATGATTAGATCTTGAATTTTTTCATTCTTTTCGGTTTTCACTCTCCAGCACTCCTTTCTTTTCAAGCTCTTTTATCAGAAACTTTATGGCAAAATGAAGCCTTGATCTTACTGTCCCAACAGGACAGTTCAAAATTTTGGCAATTTCTTTGTATTTATATCCATAAAAATGTTTTAGAATAAAAACAGCCCTGAATTTATAATCAAGCGACGAAACAGCGCTACAGATGTCCTTGTATTCACTATTTGATATGGCAACATGTTCTACGTCCTGCACATAATCTTTATATGAGTCATCCAAGTAGGTATATCTTTTATTTTTTTCAAAAAATCTTTGTACACGTTTATAGAAATTTTTATAAGCCATGTTGAAAACTTTGCATCTGGTGAGAACTTATCTATGTTCATGATAGCTCTTAAAAGAGTTTCCTGCACAACATCCTGGGCAAAATGATAATCTTGAGTCATCTTCATCACAAAACCTGAGAGGATATCTAAGTTATTTTCAATAAGCGTGTGCAGGGCTTCTTTGTTTTTTCTCTTTGCCTCTTCTATTAACCTTTTTTCATCCACTACCTATCACTCCTGTCATAAATTAAACGCTATTGATAGTAAAAAGGTTCAAAGTAATTTTAGTTACAAAAATATTAAAAAATCTTGTAAATTTGCTTATCAGTATTGATACCCCTTTTTTGATGCAGTATGATTATAATTAGAAGGACAGACATTATGTAAAGGATGGGTAAAAATGCTCAAAAGAATAATAACAAAAGCTCTGGTATTACTTGTAATTTCATTAATAATAGCCCTTATTATCGAAAGCTTGTTTATGGCAGCAAGTGCTAAAAATTTAAACAAGTTACCGGCTTCAGTTCAAAAAGCTTCAAAATCTGCAAAGCAGAATATCCAGAGAGAATTGGTTTTTCAGCAGCAGATAGATTTGAATTCAGATGCACAGGTAGATACAGTAAGCATTTGGTTAGATAAAAAACAGAAAAAATATGTACTGAGTGTAAACAATGCACTTTATCAACCAAAAGAAAACATTTTGCAGGTAATTGGAACTGAGATTGTAGATATAGACAGCAGTGATGGATACAAGGAGGTTTTGTTTCATTACAAATCAAATAAAGGCGAAAAGTATGTTATATTAGAATACAATGGGAAAACTTTAAGAGAACTTCTGAATACTGATTCAAAACCAATCATCGACGGAAATAAAGAGGTTATTATTAAAAGGAATATGGATTTCTGGGTAAAAAAAGAAAGGTACGTTTTGCAGCAAACTGCATCTGGCGTACGAACTTTAAAGTTTTCTCCGCAAGAGCTTTACTATGTTGGGGTGTTTGCATATGTTAAAAAACCTTTCGTGCTATATTCGTACAGGGAACAGAAAACTAAGCTCACAACCACAAAAAAGGGTGAAAAAATAGAGATAGTACAATGCGATCCTTCTAACTGGTTTAAGGACCAATCTAAGAAAAATAACAAGATGTACGATTGGTACATGATCAAGACCGAAAAAGGTCTGCTTGGGTGGGCAATGTTGAAAGATTTTATAAACTGCATTGACATTGAGAAAGCTCAGGGGCAGTAAAATAAAAGTTTAATAACCAAAGAGGCCATTCATAAGAATGGTCTTTATTTTTTCAATGGCAAAAATTTATGATATAATAGATACAAACTTTAACAAAAAAACTTAAATGAAAGAGGAAAGATAATAAAAATGAAGAACATTGTGCTCACAGGTTTTATGGGAAGTGGCAAGACAACCATAGGAAGATTAATTGCCGAAAAACTCGATATAGAGCTTATTGACACAGACTCAGAGGTAATAAAAGAGTTAGGTATGACAATTGACAAGATATTTGAAGTACATGGTGAAAAAAAATTCAGAGAGGTTGAGACAAGGGTAATTGAAAGAGTTTCAAAACTTGAAAATGTTGTCATCTCTACAGGCGGGGGAGTTGTTTTGAACCCCGAAAATGTAAAGCTATTGAGAGAAAATGGGGTAATATATTTTTTGTATGCCTCTGCCGAAAGTATTCTAAAAAGGTTAAAAGACGATGATACAAGACCTCTTTTAAAAAATGGTGATAAGCTCAGCAACATCATCAGGCTTTTGAACATGAGAATGCCATTTTATAAGAACTGCGATTTTGAAATAAATACAGACATACTCACTCCAGAGCTTGCAGCAGAAAAGATAATCTCAATTCACTTAGCAAAGGAGAGTAAAAGATGATAAGGTTTGGTCCTGCAGGCAACTCCCAGAGTTTTTACGATGCTGGTTATAAATCAAGCATTGATGCGCCAAAGTGGTTAAATAGCATAGGACTTTCTGCTTATGAGTACCAGTGCAACAAAGGTGTGAATATTTCAAAAGAAAAGGCAAGACAAATCGGTCAGGAAGCACAGAAATATGATATACTTATCTCCATTCATGCACCTTACTATATAAACTTTGGAAGCCAGGAAGAAGAAAAGCTGCAAAAGTCAAAAGAGTACATCTACGAATGCGTAGAAGTTGCAAAGGAGATGAAAGCTCAAAGGATTGTATTCCATCCTGGTTCGTGCGCAAAGGTAGAAAGAAGCCTGGCTTTTGAAACAGCCAAAAAGGCAATATTGGAAGTTGTAAACGTGGTAAAAGAGATGCAAGCAGATGGAATTTTTTTGTGCCCAGAGACAATGGGTAAAAAAAACAATCTTGGCAGTAGCGATGAGATAATAGAGATTTGCAAAATGGACGAGATGCTGCTTCCAACCATCGATTTTGGACACATAAATGCTTTCGAAGGCGGCAGCTTAAAGACAGAAGAGGATTTTGAAAATTTACTCAAGAAATTTATTGACCAGCTTGGGTATGAGAGGATGAAATGCTTTCACAGTCATTTTAGCAGGATAGAGTACACATCACAGGGTGAAAAAAAACATTGGAACTATGAAGACAAACAGTTTGAGCCTGACTTTGAACCACTGGCAGAGGCTCTTTACAAGTTAAAGCTTGAACCTGTTATAATCTGTGAGTCAAAAGACTACATGGCAGAAGATGCTCTTGTTCTGAAAAAGATCTATCAAGAAACTTTAGAAAAGAGGATGTGAGTATTTGGAATGAAAAAGGTCTTAGTTATAAACGGACCAAATCTTAATCTTCTTGGAATAAGAGAAAAAAATATATATGGCAGCGTATCCTACGAAGATGTTCTCAAATCTATTTCACAAAAAGCACAGGAACTTGGATTTGAAGTTGAGTTTTTCCAATCAAACCATGAAGGCAGTATTATAGACAAAATTCACAGTGCATATTATGAGAAGGTTGATGCTATTATAATAAACCCAGGTGCTTATACTCATTATAGCTATGCAATCCACGATGCAATAAAAGCTATAAATATTCCAACAATTGAAGTGCACATTTCCAACATTCATGCAAGAGAAGAGTTCAGGCACAAAAGTGTAATTGCTCCTGCTTGTACAGGGCAAATCTCTGGTTTTGGTATCAAAAGCTATATAATAGCACTTTATGCTTTGAAAGAGATTTTAGACTAATTAGCGCTGTACTTATTATTCTAAAATTTAGAAAGGAGCAAAACTTTGGTAATGGTTAGTACAAGAATCGAGAAAGTGTTCAAAAGAGATGAGAGCATCGAAGCAGTTTTTGTGTCAAAGAAAGAAAATGTCAGATACCTTAGCAATTTCAAAGGTGATGAAAGCTTCCTGCTTGTTACAAGAGAAGGTGCGAAGTATCTTTTGACAGACTTTAGGTATACCGAGCAGGCAAAAAAAGAAGCAACTGAATTTGAAGTTATCGACTGCAAAGGAAAACTTTATGATACTATAAAAGACTTGATGGTATCGCATAACATTTCAAAGCTTTTTATTGAAGGGTATCATCTGCCGTTTTCGTTTGTAAGTAGTATGAAAGAAAAGCTTGAAGACAGGGTATGTGTACTTTCATTTTCTTTGGATGAACTAAGGTCTGTGAAAGACCACGAAGAGATAGAGAAAATAAAAAAAGCTGTTGAGATTACTGACAGAGCCTTTGAACACATTTTAAAGTTCATAAAACCGGGCATTTCAGAAAACGACGTGGTTGCAGAACTCAACTACTTTATATTAAAAAATGGTGCCAAAGGCTTTTCGTTTGAACCTATAGTTGCCTCCGGCAAAAGAAGCTCTTTGCCACACGGTGTTGCAACAGACAAAAAGATTGAAGCTGGCGATACTGTTACGATAGACTTTGGATGCAACTTTGACGGCTACATGTCTGATATGACAAGGACGGTATTTGTAGGGAAAGTAGAAAATCAGATGGTAAAGATATACCATATAGTAAAGGAAGCTCAGCAAAAGGCAGAAGAGTTTATAGAAGAGGGCTTGAAGGCAAACGAAGTTGACAGGATTGCCCGCGACTATATAGGCTCTTTTGGTTATATGGAAAAATTTGGACACTCTTTGGGTCATGGTGTTGGACTTGAAATTCACGAACTTCCAAGGCTTTCACCAAAGTCTGAGATGGTCTTAGAAGAAAATATGGTTGTGACAATTGAACCGGGCATTTATATTGAGGATTTTGGAGGTGTGAGGATAGAAGATATAGTTGTTGTAAAAAGTGGTGGATGTGAGATTTTGACAAAGTCATCAAAGGAGTTAATTGTAATTTAAAAAATTGGTATTGCCAGATTAAAAGTTTTCTGATATACTTAAAATTAAGAGCATTTAGAGTTTTTTGAGAGATTTGAGTTAGAGTGTTATCTTTAAGCTTAAAAGAAGCTGAGAAGAGCTGAGAAGAGAACAGAATTAGATGAGAGGAGATGAGCTGTGAAATGGAAAAGGTGGCAAACGTGCGCCCCGATAGCTCATCGGGGCTTTTCTGTTATTATGATATTGGAACCAATATACCTTTCTTTGAAGAATATTCAAACGATTCAATTGACCTATCAAACATAGATTTTGATTCAATCGAGGGGGATTTCTTTTTCTTTGAAAATTCCCAGATAGCGGCATTTTGTTTTGATAAGTTTTTAGATGTGATAGTTTATCGAGACAGAATAGAAGCTGATTTTGAAGGACATAAAAAGGTGTTCTTTGGCGATGTTTTGATAATGCTTGATGGCATACTGGAGAGTTTGATACAGAAAAATGCTTTCATAACATGTCAGTTTAATTATCACGCTATAAATTTGTTAGAAGATATGTATTTTACTGATGAACCCTATATAGTTTTGAGTATTTACAGAAAAAATATGCTTATTGATAAAATTACAAGCAAGAAAACTCTTTTGGTGAGCAAAGAATTGGAAAAAGCTGCTACAATAAATTTAAAGAAGTATCAAAGAACTTTGTTTGATATAAAAAGCAATGTGGTTTTTTCAACTCCAAAAGAGTACTTTATCAGCACAGTCAAGCAGGCAAAAGAGGATATCAGAAATGGTGAGATTTTTCAGATTGTTTTGTCTCAGATAATATTAATCAAAAGTAACATTCCTACAAATTATCTTTTTTACACAATGAAAGAGAAAAATCCTTCAGAGTACAGCATTGTGATAAACAATGAAGAGAGCCAAGTGATTTGTTTTTCGCCAGAGACTCTTATAAAGAAAAAAGGAAACACAGTAAAGACATTTCCAATTGCAGGAACATACAGGATAAATGAAGGCGATGATATTGCCCAGAAGAAGATTGAGATATTAAAAGACAAGAAAGAGATAAGTGAACATGTTATGCTTGTTGACCTTGCGCGAAATGACCTTGGAAGGATTTCAAAACCCGGAACTGTAAAAGTAGAAGAGTACTTGAGAATAAAAAGACTTTATAATCTCATTCATATATATTCAGTTGTTACAGGTGAACTTGAAGAAAAGAGCCTCACAAAAGCGATACTATCTGTTTTCCCGGCCGGGACGCTGACCGGCGCACCAAAGATAAGAGCTATGCAGCTGATTGAGAAGTACGAAAGGCAGAGAAGAGACCTTTACGGAGGAGCAATCGGGTATATCTTCAAAGACCAGTTTGACTTTGCTATAGCTATAAGAATGGCTGTAAAGGACAAAAAGGAAAGTATCTTCAGACTTCAAAGCGGTGCGGGAATTGTAAATTTGTCAGTGCCCGAGAATGAATATCAAGAGTGTTTGACCAAACTCAGAGCGTTTTTAAGAATAATGGAGGTGGATGAAAATGATATTGTTAATAGATAACTATGACTCTTTTACGTTCAATCTTTACCAGATGATAGCAAATAAGACTAAGGTTTTAGTATTCAGAAATGATAAGGTTACAGTTGATACAATAAAAAAATTAAATCCAGCTGGGATAATAATTTCTCCAGGTCCAGGAAGTCCAAAAGATGCAGGTGTGAGCAAGGAGGTTGTAAATACATTTGCTGGTAGTATTCCAGTCTTGGGTGTGTGCCTTGGTCATCAGGTGATAGGAGAGTGTTTCGGGGCACGAGTAATTCATGCAAAAACAATTTACCATGGAATGAGATCGAGGATTGACCTGCTTGAGAGCGGCAAAAGGAGCAGACTTTTTAAAGGTGTACCTGAGAGGTTTTTTGCAGGAAGGTACCATTCACTTGTGGTTGAGAAATCTTCGTCTTTGAAACAGCTTGAAATAGCTGCTGTGAGCGAAGATGATGAAGTCATGGCTCTGGTAAATGATAGCTTGAGAGTTTATGGGATTCAGTTTCATCCAGAGTCAATTTTAACTCCTGATGGCGAGACAATTATTCAAAACTTTTTAGAAATATGCTATGATGGGGTGGAAAAAGATGCTCATCGATGTGCTTGAGCTTGTGACAAACAAAAAGGATTTGGAATATGACCAGGTAAAAAATCTTCTTGACAGTATCTTGGAAGGAGAACTTGATGAAATAAAGTTTGGTGCATTTTTGGCAGCGCTAAAAACAAAGGGTGAAACAGAAAAAGAAATTTCAGCATTTGTTGATGCCTTTTATGACAGAGCAAGAAAAATTGACTTTGACCACCAAAAAACAGTTGATACATGTGGAACAGGTGGCGATGGAAAAGGCACTTTTAACATCTCAACAGCTGCTGCTATTGTTCTTAGCTGTTTTGACGCAAAAGTAGCAAAACATGGTAACAGAAGTATTACAAGCAATTCAGGATCAGCCGACATCTTAGAAAAACTTGGTATAGATATCCAGCCTGAGAAAGATAAAGTTATAAATGGACTTAATAAACTTAACTTTGCATTTTTGTTTGCACCGCTGTATCATCCCGCCATGAAAAAGGTTGCAAATTTAAGAAGAGCGCTTGGTATCAGAACAGTTTTTAACATCTTAGGTCCGCTTTTGAACCCTGTACCACTGAAATATCAAGTGGTTGGGACATTCAGCTTTGATGCGCAGGAGAAAGTGGCTTCTGTGCTAAGAGGCAAGAGAAAGAAAGCTGCTGTCATACACAGCCTTGACGGGCTTGACGAGATTTCAGTTTCTCAAAAGACAAGGGTGCTTGAGATACAAGACAAGAATATCAAAGAATATTATATTGACCCAAAAGACTATGGAATTGAATTTGATACAAGCTCAGTCAGAGGCTTTTCGCCTGAAGAAAATGCAAGGATTTTAATAAGTGTGCTTGAGGGAGAAAAGTCGCCATATTTTTGGGCTGTTGTTTTAAATTGTGGATTTGCACTTTACATTTGTGAGGTTGCAAAAGATGTTGAAGAAGGAATTAAGCTTTCTTCAAAAGCAATCGAGAGCGGAGAAGCTTATTTAAAGCTCCAAGAGCTTAAGAAGTTTTATAAACCGGGAGTGTAATTGAAAATGAGTGTGCTTGAGCGTATCTTGAGCTATAAAAAAGAAGAGGTAGAAAAGTGCAAAAATCTCATACCTGTTGAAAAAATGAAAAAACTTGCAGTTGTAAAGACTAAAAATCAGTGTTCAGAAAATAAGTTCAAAAGAATATTCAAAAAAGAAAAATTCTGTATAATTGGTGAAATAAAAAGAGCATCACCTTCGGAGGGTGTAATATCAGAGGATGCCAATGCAAAAGCAATAGCAAAGATGTATGAAGATTTAGGATTTTTTGCTATATCAGTTTTAACAGAAAGGTTTTTTTTCAAGGGTTCGGAACAAGACTTGATTGAAGTAAAAAAAGCTGTATCTCTGCCTGTGCTAAGAAAAGACTTTATCATTGATATCTGGCAACTTTACCAGACAAAGATGATAGGCGCAGACGCAGTTTTGCTTATTACAAAGGCTCTATCCGAAAAACAGCTTACAGTATTCATTAAAATTTTGGAAATTCTTGACATAGTACCGCTTGTTGAGGTTGAAAATGAATATGAAATTGAAAAAGCTTTAAAGTGTGGTGCAAAACTCATAGGAATCAACAACAGAAACTTAGATGATTTGTCGGTGGATATAACAAAGACAGAAAGGCTTTTGAAGTATATTCCAAAAGAAGTTGCTGTGATAAGCGAAAGTGGAATTAAAACAAAAGAAGATTTTGAATATATTCTTCTGCTCGGTGTTGACGGATGTTTGATAGGGACATCTTTTATGAAATCGCAAAATCCGCTTGAAATAATTGGTGATAGGATATGATAGTAAAGTTTTGCGGGCTAAAGAGGCTTGTTGATGTTGAGATGTGCAATAAACTTCAGCCTGATATGATAGGCTTAATATTTGCCCCAAGTCCGAGAAAGGTTGAAAAGGATCTTGCAAAAGATATGGTTTTGGCAAAGAGTCCTTCAATAAAATCAGTGGGAGTTTTTAAAGACCAGAATATATCAGAGGTTATAGAAATAGCAACTTATCTTCAACTTGACTTTGTGCAGCTGCACGGAAAAGAAGATTATGAATATATGAAGCATTTGAAAGATCTTGGATTTAGGGTTATAAAGGCCATTGAAGTTGAAAGGCAAGAAGATATAAAAAAAGCAAAACGCTATGTAGAAATAGCTGACTTTGTGCTTCTTGATAGACCTAAAGGCAATAGTTTGGATATAACAGAGTTTGCCAAACTTGCTGACTTTGATTATATCATTGCAGGTGGAATAACGCCTGAAAATATAGATAAGTTCTTGAATCTAAATCCAGTTGGGATTGATATCAGTTCAGGAATTGAAACAGATGGTTTCAAAGATTTTGTAAAAATGAAAAAGATTATTGATAAAACAAATAAATACAAGGTTGGTGAAACAAAAAATGAATAGGTATTTTGGAAGGTTTGGTGGAATGTATGCACCAGAAACTCTTATGCCAGCTCTTTTAGAGATAGAAGAAGAGTTTTGCAAGCTTGTGAAAGATGAAAATTTTATTCTGGAATATGAGTACTATCTTAAAAACTATGTTGGAAGACCATCGCCACTTTACTTTGCCAAAAACTTGAGCGAGCATCTTGGAGTTAAAATATATCTCAAAAGAGAAGACCTAAACCACACCGGTGCACATAAAATAAACAACTGCATTGGCCAGGCACTTTTGGCAAAGCATATAGGCAAAAAAAGACTTATTGCCGAGACAGGAGCAGGTCAGCATGGTGTTGCAACGGCTACAGTTGCTGCTCTTTTCGGGATGGAATGCGAGATATTTATGGGTGAAGAAGATGCAAAAAGGCAGTTTCATAACGTGCAGAGGATGAAAATGCTTGGCAGCAAGGTAAGAGTAGTTAACAAGGGAAGCAAGACCTTGAAAGACGCAATAAACGAGGCAATGCGTGACTGGAGCGAGACGTTTGAGTATACCTTTTATCTTTTTGGCACGGCTGCAGGACCTCATCCATTTCCAACAATTGTAAAATACTTTCAAAGTGTGATTGGGAAAGAGACAAAAGAGCAGATAAAAAGGCTTGAAGGAAGACTTCCCGACTATATCTTTGCGTGTGTTGGTGGTGGTTCTAATGCAATTGGTATCTTTTCAGCGTTTTTAGAGGATCATGAGGTAAAACTTATTGGTGTTGAGGGTGCAGGAGAAGGAATACATACAAGTAAAACGGCTGCGACGCTATGTAGTGGGTCTGTTGGAATCTTGCATGGTGCAAAGACATATATTTTACAGGATGAAGAAGGGCAAATTCAAAACACACATTCAATCTCAGCAGGGCTTGACTACCCGGGTGTTGGACCTGAACATGCATATTTGAAAGAGACAGGAAGGGTTGAGTATGTAGGGGCTACTGACAAAGAAGCTGTGGAAGCATTTTTGCTGCTCGCAAGGCTTGAAGGGATAATTCCAGCTTTAGAGAGTAGCCATGCTCTTGCAGAGGTTATTAAAAGGGCAAAGATGGGACTGTTCAAAACCAGTGACATTGTGGTTGTGAACCTTTCTGGAAGAGGTGATAAGGATATAAATACAGTACTTGAGCTTTGGAAGGATGATGAGCCATGAATTTAATAGATGAAAGGTTTGAAAAGCTAAAAAAAGAGGGAAAAAAAGCTTTCATAGGCTATGTTACGTTTGGCTATCCTTCTTTTGAAGAGACACTTGATTATATAAAGCTTGTATATTCATATGTGGACATATTAGAGATTGGTTTTCCTTTTTCTGACCCTATTGCAGACGGAGAGATTATTCAAAAAGCCTCAAATAAAGCTCTTAGTGAAGGTGTAAAACTGAACCACCTTTTAGAAAGTATTGAAAAGTTTAAAAAAGATAAGCCAGTTGTGCTAATGCTATATGCAAATATAATTTATAGAAAAGGGATTGATAGGTTTTTTGAAAATTGTAAATCTTGCGGTGTTGATGGGGTGATAATTCCTGATGTTTCGTTTGAAGAGAGCTTTGAGTTCAAAGAAGTAGCTGAAAAGTTTGGTATTGTCTATATTGACCTTGTATCAATATCTTCTCTTGAGAGAGCCAAGATGATAGCAAAACAGGCTAAAGGTTTTTTGTACTGCGTTTCAAGAAAAGGTGTGACAGGTTTCAAAGGGCAGATTGATGATAGGATTTTTACTTTTCTAAAAGAACTAAAGACTGTAACCTCAACACCTTTGGCAGTTGGATTTGGTATAAAGAGTAAAGAAGATGTGCAAAAGTTCAAAGACTTTACAGACGGTATTGTCATTGGAAGTGCAATAATCACAAAAATAGATGAGGGAAAAGACAAACTTGAGGATTTTTTGAAAGAAATCTCAGAAAGTCTAAAAGACAAATAAATTTAAGGGGATGTGAAAACATCCCCTTTTTGTATTTTCACCTTTCTATATAAATGTCACACCTGGGAGAAAACATTTCAAATCCCCCCTTCCAATATATATTATACCCTCTTTTTCGTTAATATGTTCGATGTATGCAGGGATACTTCAAAAATACATGTATATTTAAATCCCAAAATATTTGCTATAATTAAATATAGTTTGGCAAAAAGGAGAAAAGTAAAATGAGCGTTTTTATAGAGTTTAAAAATGTCAGCTTTTCATATGTAAACTCAGATGGAACAAAAACACCAGCTTTGATTGATATAAATTTTAAGATAGAAAGAGGAGAATTTGTTGCTATATTAGGACTGAATGGTTCTGGCAAATCCACCCTTGCAAAACTAATAAACGGTCTTTTAATTCCAGAAAAAGGCGACGTAATTGTAGATGGTATGAACACAAAAGATACAGAAAAAATCTGGGATATCAGAAGAAAGTGCGGATATATATTTCAAAATCCTGACAACCAGCTTGTTGCATCAATTGTCGAAGAAGATGTTGCGTTTGGACCTGAAAACTTAGGAATGCCAAGAGAAAAGATAAGAGAAGCTGTTGATAGCGCACTTTTGGCTGTTGAGATGATGGAATACAAAAACCATGCAACTTACAAACTATCAGGTGGACAAAAACAGAGGGTTGCAATAGCTGGTATTCTTGCAATGAAGCCAGATTGCATAATACTTGATGAGCCAACATCCATGCTTGATCCAAAGGGAAGAAAAGAAGTAATTTCAACTATAGAAAGGTTAAACAAGGAAGAGAAAAAGACAATTATTTTGGTTACACACAATGTCGATGAGATGCTCTTGAGCAAAAGAAGCATTGTGCTGGATAAAGGACATATAAAGTTTGATGGACCTTCGCTTGAGCTTTTAAAGCTTGACTGGTTTTATGATATGGGCTTTGAAATGCCACAAATTTTGAAACTCTCAATTGAGCTCAAAAAAAGAGGTGTAAAAATAAATAAGGAAATCTGGTCAGTTGATGAAATGGAGAGATTTTTATGTTCATTGAAATGAAAAATGTAGAGTTCATATATGGCTACAAAACACCATTTGAAAAAAAAGCGCTTGAAAATATAAACCTTTCGATAACAAAGGGTGAGTTTATTGGGATTATTGGCAAAACTGGTTCAGGCAAATCTACTTTGGTTCAGCTAATGAACGGGCTTTTGGTTCCGCAAATAGGTGATGTTTTTGTCGATGGTATAAATACAAGAGACAATAAAAAGGTAAAAGAGATTCGAAAAAAGGTAGGGCTTGTGTTTCAATACCCTGAATATCAGCTATTTGAAGAGACTGTTTACAAGGACATAGCGTTTGGCCCTCAAAACCTTGGATTTTCTGAAGATGAAGTAAAAAGAAGGGTAAACGAGGTGTGCGAGCTTTTAGAGATTTCTAATGAGCTTTTAGAAAAGTCGCCGTTTGAGCTTTCTGGTGGGCAGAAACGAAGGGTTGCAATAGCAGGAATACTTGCAATGGACCCAGAATGTTTGATTCTTGATGAGCCAACAGCCGGGCTTGATATGCGTGGTCGAAAAAGAATTTTTAATATCATAGAAAGACTTCACAAAGAAGCAAAAAAGACCATAATTTTAATCTCGCACAGTTTAGAAGATGTTGCAATGCTCTGTGAGAGGGTTATTATTCTAAGCAAAGGCAAAATCCATTTTGACGGGTCAAAACATCAGGCTTTTGAGAATGTAGAACTTCTTGAAAAAAGTGGACTTTTTCCACCTGACATACTTTATCTTCAGCACAGGTTAAAACTTAAGGGTTTTAAGATTGACAGGTTTGAATATAGTATTGAAAAAGTTGCTGATATGATTGTAAAAAACCTACACTTGCCATTTGCAGAAGAAGGTGATGGATTCTGATGGTTGATTTTGTAATTGGGCAATATATCAAAAAAGACTCTTTTGTTCACAGGCTTGACCCGAGAACAAAGATAATAGTGTTGTTCTTTTTTTGTATCTCGATATTTGTGGTAAACAACTTTTATGGCTATATATTTTTGTTTGTCGTAATACTTCTGTGGATTTTGCTCTCAAAGGTAAACCCGCTTATACTTTTGCGCGGAACAAAACCTGTATTTGTATTAATCCTTATAACAGTAGTTTTTAATCTTTTTATGACTCAAGGAAAACCTGTGATAAAGATATTTGGGCTTGTTATAACTGACAGAGCAATTTTACTTTCAACCTTTTTGGTAATTCGACTTTTGCTGCTCATTTTTGCAACAAGCCTTCTTACTCTCACAACGTCGCCAATTGAAATAACAGATGCTCTTGAAGTGTTATTAAAACCTCTAAAAAATGTGAAATTTCCTGTTCATGAAATCTCTATGATGATGTCAATTGCCTTAAGGTTTATACCAACCATCTACGAAGAGGCAGACAAGATTATGAAGGCTCAAATGTCAAGGGGTGCGGACTTTGAAACAGGAGGATTAATAAAGAAAGCAAAGTCGCTTTTACCACTATTGATTCCGCTTTTCATTTCAGCATTCAAAAGAGCAGATGAGCTTGCAATTGCGATGGAAGCGCGTTGTTACAGAGGTTCAGAAGGTCGTACAAAGCTCAAAAAACTTGAGTTTAGACTTTCTGACTATATTTCGTTTGTTGTATGTGGTATTTTAATCATACTTGCAATTGTTGTGAGGTGAAAAACTTGAGAAACATTCTCTTGACCATAGAATATGATGGCACAGGATATTTTGGGTGGCAAAAACAACCCAATAAAAAGACCATTCAGGGAACAATTGAAGAAGCTATAAAAAAGTTGACAGGCGAAAGTGTAAATCTGGTTGGTTCAGGAAGAACAGACAGAGGTGTTCATGCTTTAAATCAAAAAGCTAATTTTAAAACAAACAGCAGAATTCCAACAGAAAAGTTTCCGCTTGCTTTAAACTCTGTGCTACCTGCTGATATATCTATAAAAGATGCAGTTGAAGTGTCTTTAGATTTTTCTGCGCGATACAGTGCAAAGCAGAAGACTTATAAGTATCTTATTTATAACAAAAAAAATCGTCCTGCCCTTTTGAGAAACTATGCGTATTATTATCCATATCAGCTTGATGTTGACGCTATGCAAAGAGCATGTGAATACTTTATAGGGGAGTATGACTTTAAAAGTTTTTGTTCTGCTGATTCTGAAGCAAAAACAACAATAAGGCATATCTACAATGCATATTTGACCTCTGAAAATGAGTGCATTGCAATATATATAACAGCCAATGGTTTCCTTTACAACATGGCAAGGATTATTGCAGGGACAATCTTGGATGTGGGAGCAGGAAAATTAAAACCAATGGATATTCCGCTTATAATAGAGAGCAAAGATAGAACCCGAGCAGGAAAGACCTTGCCACCCTGGGGGCTTTACCTTGTGGATGTGGTTTACTGACAAAAATAAATGGTGGGGATAATAGGACTCGAACCTATGACCTCTTGCATGTCAAGCAAGCGCTCTAACCAACTGAGCTATATCCCCACCAGTTAACTGTTTACTTTTTGCAATATGTATTATAACATATATTTTGTAAAATGCAAGTATCAAATAAAGGCTACCGTTGAACATAAAGGAAAATATAAATAAGGTAACAGGGAGTACTTTAAATGAGAAAGTTTTTAAAAATTTTGCTTTGCAGCTTGATTGCTATAATTTTTATATTTGCAATTACAGAAGCATCAATAATCATTTTTGGCTTTTTTGCAAAACCTAAAAAATCAGACTGTATAATTGTTTTGGGCTGTGCAGTTTATGGCAATTTTCCAAGTCCGTTTTTTAGGGAAAGGCTCAACAGAGCTTATGAGCTTTACCAAAGAGGCTATGCAAGATACATAATTGTCTGTGGTGCAAAAGGTGCGGGTGAAAACATTTCTGAAGCTGAAGCAGGTAAAAGGTATCTTGTAGAAAAGGGAGTTTTGCCTGAGTTTATTTTGAAGGAAGATAAATCTTTTTCGACGTATGAAAATATTCTCAATGCAAAAAGGATTATGAACAGAAGAGGTTTTAATAGTGCTATAATTGTTTCAAACATGTTTCACTTAGAAAGAGCGTATTTGATTGCTAAAAAGCTGAAAATAAATGCATCAGTTTCGGGTGTATATGTAGAGCAGTATTCATATGAAGAATACAAAGGTTTTCTACGTGAAATTGTGGCTTTATGGTATGAATTTTTCAAGACTCTAAAGTCATTCTGATTTTTCTCGACCAAATAACTATTGACAACTAAAAAATTAGGTATTATAATATTCACTGTGCAAAGGGAAAAAATGAGCGGGTGTAGTTCAATGGTAGAACACCAGCCTTCCAAGCTGGCAGCGTGGGTTCGATTCCCATCACCCGCTCCAAAAAGAATGTAAAACCCTCATCAGCAAATAAGCTGGTGAGGGTTTTTTGTTTTTTATTTAAAAACAAAATATTCTATTTCGACAAAATATTACATAAAATACTGAAGGGTTTTTTGGGGTAATATAGAATTAGAAATAATATAACTTTCAAATCGAGGTGCAATAAAATGGATTTTGAAGCAATCATTATGGAAGGAACACTGATTTTAAAGATAAAAGGTGAGCTTGACCAGTACAATGCAGACAGATACCGGCTCAGATTTGATATGAAAATTGTAAGTCCAGAAATTCAAAAAGTTGTGATAGACATTTCAGAGCTTTCGTTTATGGACTCATCAGGTGTTGGTTTTCTTGTAGGAAGGTTTAAAACAGCAAGAGCATTTGCAAAAGAACTTGTTCTTGTTTGCAACTCCAACTATATCAACAAGCTTTTATCAACTTGTGGAATAGAAAAGCTGATAAAGAAATATACAACTATTGAAGAAGCATTGAGTTAAATTAAAAGGATTGAAAGGGTGTGAATTTTTAACAATGAAAGTTTTAAATTATATGGAACTGAAAATTCCGTCGAAAGCCCAAAACGAAGCATTTGCAAGAGTTGCTGTTGCCGCATTTGTTGCTCAGCTTGACCCAACTTTGGATGAGATAACTGAAATAAAAACTGCTGTATCTGAAGCTGTAACAAATTCAATAATTCATGCATATGAGGATAAAATTGGGGAAATAATAATAAAAGGAAAGATTTATGAAAATTATGTTGTTGAGATTGAAGTGATTGACTTTGGTAAAGGAATTGAGGATATTGAACTTGCTCGGCAACCACTCTTTACAACAAAACCTGATCAGGAGCGCTCTGGCATGGGATTTACTGTGATGGAAACATTCATGGATAAGCTTGAGGTTACATCAGAGGTTGGTAAAGGCACATGTGTCAAGATGCTTAAAGCTATTAAAAAACGAAAGAGCGAGGGTGCAGAAAATTGAGCAATGCTTCCCAGGAGGAATTGATAAATAAGGCTAAAAACGGCGATAAACTTGCACGCCAGCAGCTAATAGAAAGTAATCTTGCTCTTGTGTGGAGTGTTGTAAAAAAATTTGCAGCAAAAGGAGTAGAGCAAGAAGATTTATTCCAGATAGGTTGCATAGGGCTTATAAAAGCTGTTGACAGGTTTGACCCGTCGTTTAATGTCAGGTTTTCGACATATGCTGTTCCCATGATAATTGGTGAGATAAAAAGGTATCTGCGCGATGATGGCAGGATAAAGGTTTCACGAAAAATAAAAGAAAATCAGAGTAAAATAAAGAAACTGAGAAACCAGTTTGTATCAAACCATGGAAGAGAACCAACAATCTCAGAAATTTCACAGTTGACAGGACTTTCAAGTGAAGAGATTTTGCTTTGTATGGATGCGTCGTCAGAAGTTGCGTCGTTGAGTGAGGTTATAAATCAAGAGGAAGGGAAGCCTATAACTCTTATGGACCTTGCATCTGACGAAGAAGATTATTCAACAAAACTTTTAGATTTGATGGCACTAAAAGAAGGGCTTAAGAAATTAAAAGGACGGGAACGCTACATAATATTTATGCGATACTTTAAAAACAAAACACAGTCTGAGATTGCAAAACAGCTCAATATTTCACAGGTGCATGTATCAAGAATTGAAAAAAGAGCTTTGGAAAGGATAAAAAGGGAGTTTGTTTGACACGCTGTGATTGAGAAAGCGTGTCTTTTATTTTTATATAGAAATTTTTTCCCTTTTGTGATTTAATATAAGTAAGATTCCCTATTTAATTTTTAAAAATTTCAATGGAAAAACTAATTGAATTTTTCTTTCCGCCAAGGTGCGCATTTTGCGGCAGACTTGGCAAAAGCCCATGCGAAGAATGCAGTAAAAATATAAAATTTATTTCAGGCAATACGTGCCAAAAATGCGGAATACCTATTGGTGATGCTGCTTTGCTGTTTTGTCCTTCTTGTCTTAGAGAAAACTTTGCATTTGAAAGAGTTTTTCCAGTATTCTACTATGAAGGGATGGTTAGAAGAGGCGTTCATCTTTTCAAGTACAGAGGTTTTTATCAAAATGCAATAACCTTTTCAAAACTTATGGCTGAAAAAATTTTTAAAGCTAATATAAATGCCGATATAGTAACTTTTGTTCCAACAAGTTATGAAAGGTATTTGCAAAGAGGTTTTAACCACTCATGGTTACTTGCCCATAATATCGGTAGGATTCTTAAAGTTCCAGTTATTGACCTTCTTACAAGAGAGAGTTCAACAAAACCTTTTTATAACCTCTCACGTCAGGAAAGGAAAAAAGAGATAAGTGGGAAAATTAAATTTAAAAAAGGGTATGAAAATATTATAAAAGACAAAAGAGTTATACTTGTTGACGACATCTTCACAACAGGTGCAACAGCAAATGAGTGTTCAACAGTTTTGCTTGAAAATGGGGCAAAATGCGTTTTTGTCTCTGTTCTTGCTATAACAAAGCTTACAAGGTAAAGTGCCAATTTAAAATTTTAAAAGGGGGTTTTAAAATATGGATGTCAGAAACTGTCGAAGATGTGGTAAAATTTATCTTTATGATGGAAGTCCAATCTGTCCTCAGTGCAGAAAAGAGGAAGAAGAAGATTTTAAAAAAGTAAAGGAATATCTTTATGATCATCCGGGTGCGACATTGCCTGAAGTTTCAAATGCGACGGGAGTTTCGCCTGAAAAAATTTTAAGGTTTTTAAAGGAAGAAAGGCTTGAGATTGTAGGTGAGAGCAATATTATTCTCGAGTGTGAAAGATGTGGCAAAGCTATTAAGACAGGGAGACTTTGTGATGAATGCAAAAAGGAAGTTGGGACAAGGTTTTTGAGCTATCTTGATGATAAAAAACTTCAGGAAACAAAAAAGAAAAATGAAGAGTTTGTTAAAAGAAAAGAAGCAGGTTACAGGTATCTTTCAAAGGACATTGAAGAGAATGATGATAGATGAAAATTTAATGATATAAATTGTTAAACTTTTTTGAATTTCTCACGATATATACTTTAGAAGAAGCTTTGAAAAGGTTAGGGCAGGGATATAAAATGAGAATAGAAGATAGGATGAGAATATTTCAGATTTACACACAGACTGCAAACACATCTAAAGTAGAAAAAAAGAAAGAAAGAATTTTTACTGACAAGATTGAAATATCAAGCGAAGCAAGAGATTTTCAGGCAATTTTGAATGCAATAAAGCTCACACCTGATGTTCGTGAAGATAAGGTAAATGAGATAAAAAAGAAGATTGAGTCTGGGACATACAACATATCTGGTAGAGATGTTGTTGAAAAGCTAATAAGAGAATACAAAGCTTCAAAAAAGAGTGAGTAGATTTTTGGCTGCTTTTGAACAAATGGCAGCCTTAATATTTATTATTAATGTAAATAACTGTAAATATAATTGGGGAAGGGCTAAAAAAATGTGTTATATAGAAAAGATTATCCAGCTTCTGGAAGAAGAGTATAAGGTATTTAACAGGATTTTGAATCTTAGCAGTGAAAAAACAAAATATATTGTAGAGAATAATCTGTCAGGGGTACTTGAAGTTACAAGTCAGGAGAACAAAGAAACAGAAATAATTAACAAACTTGAAGAGGAAAGGCAGAAAATTTTAGATACCATGGCAAAAGAAAAAAATATGGCAATTTCAACTCTTGATGATCTTGCATTTATTGCCACATCAGATGAATTGAAGAAAATAAATGATTTAAAAGAAAAACTTGGAGAGATTATTTCCAGGCTTAAAAAAGCAAATGAACTTAACGCTTCATTAGTTTCAAGTGCACTTGAGTATATAGATTTTATGACGAATGTGATTTCATCGTATTTTTCAGACGACACTACATATCACAAAGATGGGCAAACAAGTGCGCAAAAGAAAAGCCTTTTTGATGTCAAGCTGTAGGAAAAAGGAGTTGAAGTGTAAATGTCGTTTTACGGACTTGAGATTGCAAGGACAGGTATATTTGTTAACAGAAAAGGGCTTGAGGTTACGTCCCACAACGTTGCCAATGCTTCAACCCCGGGGTATACAAGGCAGGTTTTAAATGTAAAATCAAATCCACCATCTGGAAGAGTGGGTTTTTATAGTCCAAAGTTTCAGGTTGGTATGGGAGCAGATGTGCAAAGCCTTGAGCAGATAAGAGACATGTTTTTAGATATGCAATATAGAAACGAATATTCACGCCAGGGAGAGTATGAAATAAAGGCTGATAACCTGAATTTTATAGAATCCATATTCAATGAACCGAGCGACACGGGACTGTCGGCTGTTATAGACCAGTTTTTCTCAAGTTTGCAGGAGCTTTCAAAAAATCCAGAGAGCTTAACAGTTCGTGCGCTTGTTCGCCAGAGAGCTCAAGCTTTAACTGATGCGATACATAAGATGTATAAACAGCTTGAAGATTTGCAGAGCGAGCTAAATGACCAGGTATATGATAAAATTTTGGAAATAAACAGCATAGCTTCTCAGATTGCAGATTTAAACCAGCAGATATTTGTTTTGGAACTTAGGGGCGAAAAAGCAAACGATCTTCGCGACCAGAGAAATCTTCTTGTTGACAAGCTTTCAAAGATTGTTGACACAACTGCCTATGAAGATAAAGATGGTAGATTTGTTGTTCAAATTGCCGGTGGAGAGACTTTAGTAAATCACTTTACAGTCTATGAGCTTGAGACAGACAAATCAAAAATTATGAGAAAAAGCGGGTTTGACTCAAATGGTCTGCCAACAGGATTCAATCCAGACGATCCTCTTTCACAGCAAAATCTTTATGATGTTCCAGGTCTTTTTGTTGTTATGTGGAAGGACACAGGGCAGGTTTTGAATATAAAGTCAGGCGAGCTAAAAGGACTTTTGGATGTGCGAGATGGCGTTGGCGGACTTGATGAGGATTTGACAGTAAATGGACAGCCGGTGGACGTTCCCAACAAAAATTCATATCCAGGTATTTCTTATTATTTAAACAGGCTAAACGAGTTTGCAAAAAAGCTTATCGAAAAGTTCAATGAACTTCACACACAGGGCTGGTCACTCAACGGACAAAAAACAGGTATAAACTTTTTCGAACCACCTGTTGATCAGACATTTTTCTATGCAAGGTATATAAAGGTCTCTGATGATATTATGAACGACCTTACCAACATTGCAACAACTTACGATGTAAACAATCTTCCAGGTGGAAATGACCTTGTTGTTGATATGCTAAAACTAAGAAATGATATTACGATTTTCAAAGAAGGAAAATTTGAAGATTTTCTAAAGTCTTTGATTTCAAACCTTGGAGTTGATTCTCAGGGTGCAAAGAACTTTGCAGAAAACCAAAAGGTGATGGTGACCCAGCTTGACAACAGACGCCAAGCAGTATCAGGTGTTTCAATAGATGAAGAGATGACAAACCTAATTAAATACCAGCATGGTTTTCAGGCATCAGCAAGAATGATAAACGCTTTTGACGAGATGCTTGATGTTATAGTCAACAGGCTTGGCATTGTTGGTAGATAACAGGTTTTTTTTACAGAATGAGAAGTTTGTGAGGTGAATTTTTGTGAGGATTACAAACAATATGATGGTCAACAACTTTTTGATAAATCTTAATAAGAACTTAAGCAGATTAGATGATATCCAGTACAAAATGGCAACAGGTAAAAAAATTCGCTATCCTTCAGATGACCCTGTTGTAACTGCAAGGTCTTTAAGACTCAGAACAGATGTCTCTGAGATAGAACAACTTCAAAAAAATGTAGATGATGCTATTTCGTGGGTTGATGTGACAGAAAGTGCACTTGCTGATATTACAGAAAATTTACAGCGGGTAAGAGAGCTTGCTGTGCGTGGTGCAAACGGAACAAACACAAAAGAAGATATGGCTCAGATTGCAAAAGAGGTTGCACAGATAAAACAGCATATAATTCAGGTTGGAAATACAAACTATGCAGGAAGGTATATCTTCTCTGGTTTTAAAACAGACACAGCACCGTTAAATTCTGATGGTTCTTTTTCTGACACAGGTAGTTTTGATTCAACTGGCGGGTATCCTATTAATTTATCAACTGGCAATAATATTATTCAGTTTGAGCTAATGAAAGCAAACTATATTGGGATTAATAAAACTGCCAACCAGGTCTTTTATATTCAGGGTGAAACTGATGAAAACAAAGGGAACTTATTTAAGGTGCTGGATAATTTAATAAATGCTCTTCAAAATGGTGATGCAACTACAGTAAACTCTCTTTTGAGCGATATTGACAGGCACATTGACAACGTTGTTGCACAGCGTGGCGATGTAGGAGCACTTCAGAACAGGCTTGAGCTTATTAAAAACAGGCTAAGCGACGACAATGTGAACTTTACCACATTGCTATCAAACAACGAAGATGTTGATATGGCAGAGATTATAATGCAGCTCAAAACTGCAGAAAATGTTTACAGAGCAGCACTTCAGACAGGTGCTCAGATTCTGCCACCAACACTTTTGGATTTTTTGAGATTTTAAATGTCCTTTGGTAAGATTGTATTGAGGAAGTGCTGAAAATGCAGATAGCAAGAGTTCAGGTTCATCAGGAATTTGTTAGAGTAAAGCTTTCTCAGGAGCATGTAAAGGTAAGGATAAACCAGGACAGGTGCTGGGAAGGTGTAAATCTTGGTTCAACAGACTACCTTGTTCGAAGTTCTGCACAAAGGGGTTATGAACAGGTTTTAAGATATATACAAAAGACAGCAGAAAATGGCAACAGACTTGCCAGAATTGAAGATGGTGGTCAGCCTATAATTGACATTTGCATAGAAGAGGCTTTCCCAACCTATGACTACAACGTTGATATAATACCAAAAAGCCGACCAGAAATCTATTTTGAAGGTGGCAAGGTTTATATAGATTTTGAGATGGGTAAGGTTGATGTGAGGGTATGATGGAAAAAGATAAGATTGTAAAAATCTTAAAGGAGTATTTTGATAAAGAGGATGCTGTGGTGTTTGCATATTTGTTTGGTTCATACGCAAAAGGAAAAGAGCACAAACAAAGTGATGTAGATATTGCTGTTTATATTAACGAATTGATAGCAAAGGATCCAAAAAAAGTATTAGAATTTCAAGTTAAACATATGTCAAATATTTCTGATATGCTAAAAAGAGAAGTTGATTTAGTAATTTTGAATCAAGCTTCACCTCTATTGAGGCATGAAGTAATTTCAGAAGGCATCTTGCTTCTTGAAAAAGATCATAATAAGTTGGTAAATTTCAAAAAAGTTAGCTTTTATTATTATCAAGATTGGTTGCATATCATGAAAATTAAAATGATTTATATAAAGGAAAGGATATCAGCTGATGGTAAAGAGAGAATTGGTCAGTGAAAAAATAGATAGGATATGGTTCAGCTTAAACAGAATAAAAAAATTTCAAAACATGTGCTTTGAAGAATTTAAAAAAGATCAAGATGCTCAGGACATAGTTATCCATAATCTTTTTTTGATAATTCAAAATCTAATAGATATAGGCAACCATATAATAGCAGATGAAGGTTTTGAAACACCAGGCTATTATGGAGAGATTCCTGAGATATTATCAAAAGAAAAGGTTATTTCAGAAAGTTTGGCTTCAGTTTTTAAAAAAATGATTTCTTTTCGAAATATAGTTGTGCATGAGTATTCTAAAATAGACCTGGCAAAAGTCTATGACATTTTAACATGTGGCATTGATGATATAAAAAAAATCCTTGGTGAGATTATAAACTATGCGAAACTTTAAACAATAAAACCTATAAAGTAAAAAAGAGGAGATTTAAGATGGTAGTTCAAAAATCAGTTGTAAAATCAAGAGTTTTTGGCGAGCTTGAAGTTAGCGAGGAAAACATAATATTTTTTGAAGAAGGTATTCCTGCATTTGAGGACTTAAAAAAATTTGTTATCATAAAACAAGACGAAAGTCCATTTTACTGGCTTCAGTCAATTGAAGACAAAGACATTGCTTTTGTAATACTCAATCCTTTTGAAATAAAGCCAGACTATGAATTTGATTTGCCAGATGAGGTTGTAAATAAATTAGAAATAACTTCTGCTTCAGATGTTGCAGTTTTTTGCATTGTTGTAATTCCAGAAGATGTAAAACAAACAAGAGTAAACTTGAAAGCCCCGATTATTATAAATGTGAACAAAAGAAAGGGAATACAATATCTTTTAGATGATGAAAGATACCCACTTAAGTATTACCTTTTTGAAAATTCAAATTCAAACGTGCAGAAATGAGGTATACAGAAGATGCTTGTACTTTCACGAAAAGAAGGTGACCAGGTTCTAATTGGAGAAAATATAATCATAAAAATTATCAGCATAGAAAAAGACTGTGTAAAACTTGGAATAGACGCTCCAAAAAATGTAAAGGTTTTACGATATGAGCTGCTTCAAGAAGTCAAAAACGAAAATGTTGAAGCTTTGCAGGGAAAAGAGAGGCTTATTAGAATCAAGGATTTGAAAGGGCTTTTCAAAGATGGTGAAAGATGAGATTGTAAAGGTTTTAAGAGAATATTTTGAGAAAGATGATAAGGTTATATTTGCATATCTTTTTGGTTCATACGCAAGGGGAAATGCTAACAAATCAAGTGATATTGATATTGCGGTATACATCAAAAAAGGCAAAGATGTAACTGAAAATCTGTTATATCAACTTGACACAAAGAAAAATCTTGAGAAGATTTTAGGTAAAGAAGTAGATTTTGTTATTTTGAATGACGCTGATCCTCTTTTGAAACATGAGGTTTTTAGTGATGGTATATTGATAATTGACAAAGATCATGATTTATATGTTGATGTTAGAGTAAAAAACTTTTATGAATATATGGACAAAAAAAAGTATCTTGAAATTTGTGCACTTTATCAAAGGGAGTATTTTATGGATGGTAAAAAGAGAGATTGTAACTCAAAAGGTTGAAAATATAAAAGCAAGTTTTAAAAAAATTAGATTGTTTTCAGATTTTACATTAGAACAATTTTTAGAAGATGGAATAGCTCAAGATGTTGTAGTTTTCAATTTGTTTTTGATTGTCCAAAATCTTATTGACATAGGAAATCACATTATTTCAGATAACAGTTTAGGAGAACCTTCATCTTATAGCGATATCCCTATTATTTTAAAACGTGCAAAGATATTAAATGAAAATGAGATGCAAATTTTTAGGTCTATGATTCAGTTTAGAAATATAATTGCTCATGAATATGCTAAAATAGATTTGCATATTGTATATGATATATTCAAGAACAAGTTAGCTGATATAGAGTTAATCGTGAGTAAGTTTATAGAATACTGTGGGATTTAATTAAATGTTTTAAGGCAGGCAGAAGACCTGCCTTTTATTTTTTGGCAGGACAATCTAATAAATATAGTCTCAAAAATACAAAGTATACTTTAAAAAATTAGCTTAGAAATATAAACTATAGTTTATATTTTTGGACTAAAAATTAAAAGTATACTTTACAAGTTGCCCAGTTTCCAAGCAGTTCTTATTATAAAGAGAGCAGAAAATTATGGCAGGCTTGAGCTTGCTGCAAAGGTTTCAATAATAAGGATTCCTGTATTTGCATTTATATATTTGTTTGGGAGAAAGTAAAAAAATTTTTCTTTTCCCTCTAAACTCATAAAACCATCCTACCGATAATCTTATTGAAAACAAAATAAAGCTTCACAGGGACGTGAAGCTAAAAAATTAAAACAGGGAGGGTGTTTTAAGATGCGTATTAATAA
>Ga0071330_1068560_pt1 | contig 28013 bp, 19 predicted proteins | sample GBScel77sediment_FD_63802 | JGI IMG/M metagenome (GOLD analysis project Ga0071330, IMG submission 63802) | Hot spring sediment microbial communities from Great Boiling Spring, Nevada - Cellulolytic enrichment Sediment 77C v2 (version 2) | ecosystem: Environmental > Aquatic > Thermal springs >...
CAAAAGTCCAGACGGAACACGCTCCGTCCGTAACGAAACTTTTTTCCTCTGTTAATCCTTTCCGTAAGTTGCGGGTTCCGAGAGCGACAACCGCTTCCAGGGTTCGAAAAAAACAAGGGAACCCCTGAATATTTGAGGGGGCAAGGATATCCGGGACTTTGAACCTAATAATCGTCGACAGATGCACTTCCAGCCGACTGGAAGACTCCGCATACTGAGAGGTTGGTGACCTCGAAAAACTGCGGGGGTGCCCCTGGATTACCGGCCGACTTACGTGGTCTTTGCGGAGTTTTTCTAGCATGGTGCATCTACCGATTTCTCAAAGTGGCCGGCTCAAAAGCCTCCCAATCCGCCGGGAAAAGGCCGGCTTCGGCTATTGAATCGAACAAAGGACCGGGATAGGCCTGGGGAACAATGTTGTTCGTAACACCTTACCGGACTGAGGAGGATTTTCCGTAACTCGCAAAAAGGCAAGCAGTTAGAGATTCATGCTCCATTCCTGCTCCTAATGCTATCACTGCCCGGAACCTCCTTCCATTTCCGCAGTTATGCTGAAAAGCCCGGTAGGTATACTCCATTCCGGAAAACTGTTACTGTTGTCCCTTGCGGGATGGCCTCCTGAAGGCAGGGCCCAAGTTGAAGAATTGGAGGACGAACTTTTTCGGGATCTAAGTGCGGATTCTGCCGGGGACAAGAGTTCAGCCCAGTGAGAAATCGCGTGAATCCTTCCTCTGTAAGTGAAGGAGCAAACAGCACGAAGAAGCCTGAAAACATCAGCTCCCGGAGTTACCGGCAGCGGAGGGTACACAGGTCGGGTTTCGGGCATGTGTCTCTGTTCGAGTTCTAAAGCCTGTTTTCAGTTGGTCGCATTTCGATGGGATCCAGCCAAAAAAACACACCCGAATGGCCGGGAGTGTGTCATTACATTCAGTGCCAGCCTGAATTCCCGAAATATCCCGGTTTTAGAGTTCCAAACCCTCGCCAGTTTGGGTTTCTCAATGGGTGGAACTGGGCGGCGAGGTATTACTCCCGGGCCGTGGCGGAGAGGCTGAGCGGAAACCTCCAATGGGAGGGTTTTCATTCAAACTTGCTTTCGGCCGGGGATACCAAGGCTGAAGACGGAAGATTTAGATTCTGGGATTTCCCGGATTACAGGCGGGCTGCGGTGGGGGCTGGCGATAACAAATTGGTTCCGCTAAGATAACAAAACCAAAACTTCCGGGTAGGGTTAGGGAGAACCAAAGGATTCCTGTTTCCGGGAGGCGGCTTTCTAGATACTCTTGCCGCCATGCCTGGAAGTGAGCGAACTTGGAGGTAGGCCGCCCCGCCTGGTAGAACCTTTGAAAACCTGGGGAAAATGGCCCTTCTGAGGGCTTCGGTGGCAACTGTAAATGGGATATTTGCCAGAGCTTCTGGTGAGTGACACAGCCGGTCGGTAGTAAAACCGCGATTGGGGTTTTAAGGCAGTCGATCACCACGTTGCTGGAAGTCACTTCCTGATTTACGAAAGAACATTTCCCAGCTCGAGTACCGGTACAGCTCGGTTGCAAAAGCGGGCATAGCTGTTTTTCTATTGGACGTTTCCCCCCACAAGCAGAAGGGAAGCCGGGGCAGAGAAAGGATAAGTCGAGGATTTCGTCAGTCCTGCTTGAAACATACGTTCAGCTAGAGACGGTCGCGATCAATGATCGTGGTGGCGGCTTGTAGGGCAGTGCAAAATCGGGGAAAGTTTTTTGCCGATCAGCCCTTGGGGGCCGAAGAGTCAATCACCGAGAGTTCCACACCTTGCCACCCACATTCTGTTAGGAGGGGGTATTTGCCACGAAAGGTGGCCAGCCGGGATCGTCAGCAAGGTTCTCAGCTTAAATCATAATTGTGTGAGAAGTTCTCGGTTCTTTGGGCAAAGAAGATTCGGGGTGAACTTGGATCTAGAATTTATAACCCTCGGAAACTATAAACCTGCGATTGGAAGTCATCGGGGTTGTTCCGGGAGATACAGCCGGGAAAAACCGAAGGGTTAAGACGAACTGGAAGCTAGCTTTAGGAGCGGGTGAATTAGTGGCGGGGAAACTCGAAGGTCTGTGTTCACCGGGAGGGTGAAAGCCGTGGATTGTCTGTGTGCCGGAATTCTTTTTGCCGATATTGCGTGTGCCCCGATACCGCGATTGCCAAAAGCGGGAGAACTAATTCCCACCGAACGGATCCAATTGGCTTTGGGAGGATGTGCCTCCAATACCGCAGTGGATTTGGCGAAATTGGGTTTCCGGGTGGGGGTCTCTGGGTGTGTGGGCGATGACCCATTCGGCCGGGTCATTGTGGAAACTTTGGAGGCTGCCGGAGTAGATACCCGGGGGGTCCATCGGTTGCGGGGGGTTGGTTCGGCAGCGACGATGATCGTCAACGTTCAAGGGGAGGATCGCCGCTTCATTAGCACCGCCGGAGCAAATACCTTGTTCACGGTGGAGCATATCCCGAAGGATTGGGTCACGAGGGCCAAAGTCTTTTACGTGGGCGGGTACCTCATGATGCCCGGCTTAGAAACCGATGCGATGGTCGAGCTATTTCGTACTGCCCGGCAACATGGGGCCAAGACCGTGTTGGATGTGGTCCTTTTTGGAGGCGAACATTATGCCCGAACATTAGCCAAGATCCTCCCGGAAACCGATGTGTTCCTGCCAAACGACGACGAGGCCGAGATTATCACGGGGATAAAGGATCCCTTGGAGCAGGCAGAGCATTTCCGTCGCATGGGGGCTCGCACCGTGGTGATCACCATGGGTGAAAAGGGATCCCTGCTGGTCACCGATGGGTTGAGGGTTCGGGCTGGAGTTTACCCAGTTGAGTTTGTGGGAGGGGCAGGAGCGGGTGATGCCTTTGATGCCGGATTCATTGCCGGCATTCTTCTCGGAGAAGATCCCGTGGGGTGCCTCCGTTGGGGCAGTGCCCTGGGAGCAAGTTGTGTCCGTGCTATTGGAACCACGGAAAGTGTGTTCAACCGCGAGGAGGCGGAAGAATTCATCCGGCAGCATACCTTGCCGATTGAGAAATTGTGACCGAGAAAAAGAACGAAGGGGACGGAGAAAAAGTTGCTTTCTTAAACGTTTCGGTGCCAGTGGGGAAATCGTTGCATAAAAGCAGTGTTTCACCGGAAGGGCAAATAAACGGGACAAGGTAGTCCATTTGATGAATAAGGGCACTTTCGAAATAAATTGCGGGCAGGTGCTCCCCTGTACTTTGAAGAGTACTCCTGCAGGCAGTTTTTGTGTGTCTTCTAAAGGGGCACTCTCGGAAAAAGAACTCCAATGAGTTCGTGTGTGGAACATTGTTCAGATTGTCGTCATCCTGGTGACGTGAAAAGTAAAGAGACTCTTAGAGGCTTGAGGGAATGGAAACACGGGCATTTCGAGGGATGATCTTTTGAGCCTGACCTTTCAGTAATCCTGGATAAGTCGTGTCCAGGGAGTAAGCGGTGCCTGACAAGCCCAATATGGGGGCCAAAAGAATAGGAAACCATCGGACAAATTGGCCCCACATCTTTGGCAGGTGAATTACTGAGGATTTCCTTCGGTTTCTTGAGTCAATCTCGGGAGTATTTCGTAGGGGTTTACGGGAGGAGAGGCGATTTGCGTCGAAGGTGGGGCTCTCCGTTAGCGAAATGGTAGGACTTACGGCCAAAATCAAGTCAAGAGATAGCCACTTCAGATTTTTGGGGGTTGAGGAAGGATGGCCGAATATGCCACTTTAAAAATCGGTGATCGGGAGGTCCAGTTACCGATTATCCGTGGCACTTGTGGGGATCCGGCGATCGATATCACTCGCCTGCGAGAATTGACCGGGTATATCGCCTACGATCCTGGGCTTGCCAACACGGCCGTCTGTAAAAGTGCTATTACTTTTGTCGATGGGGAGAAAGGCATTCTTCGCTATCGCGGGATTCCAATCGAGCAGTTTGTCCACAAACCAAACTTCGTCGAAGTCGCCTGGCTTTTGATTTTCGGCCGGCTTCCGACCCGTCAGGAACTGACGCGATTTAGCGAACAACTTACGGAAAATGAGCTACTTCACGAGGGGTTGCGGCTGCAGTACCAACATATGCCGGTGGATGCACCTCCGATGGCCATCCTCTCGGCGATGCTGAACAATCTTGCATGTTTTCATCAGCAACTCCTGTGGGTAGGGGATGAGGAGTCGCTGGAGGCTGCAGCGGCCAGGCTGATTAGCAAGGTGCGAACTATCGCCGCTTTTTCCTACCGCCGATCGCAAGGTCTTCCCTTCATCTATCCGGATCCACATTTGCGGTATTGTGCGAATTTCCTTCACATGATGTTTTCTTTACCTTACAAGCAGTATGTGATCACCCCGGAAATTGAAGATGCATTAAACCTGGTGTTCATTCTGCACGCTGATCACGAACAAAACTGCAGTACCATGACGGTCCGCACCGTTGGTTCTGCTAGGGCCAACGTCTTTGCCTCCTGTGCCGCTGGGGTTTGTGCTTTGTGGGGACCTCTTCACGGCGGGGCAAATGTGGAAGTAATAGAAATGCTTGAGCAAATTCACAAAGGCGGGATGACCCCGGAAGAGTGCATCCGCCTGGCCAAGGATAAATCTAATCCTTTCCGACTGTATGGCTTTGGTCATCGCATTTACAAGAACTACGATCCTCGAGCCCGGATTCTGAAGGATACTTGCGAGCGTGTTTTTGCCACGCTTAAACACCATGATCCGCTACTGGATATTGCTCGAAAATTGGAAGAGCTTGCTCTAAGCGATCCCTATTTTATCGAACGCCGATTGTACCCGAATGTCGATTTCTATAGCGGCATTTTGTTACGGGCCATTGGAATCCCGAAGAATATGTTCACCGTTTGTTTTGCAATCGGACGGTTACCGGGTTGGATCGCTCAATGGCGGGAGCAGCACGAGGACCCCAACAGCCGAATCGTTCGCCCCCGGCAAGTGTATGTCGGCCCAGTAGAAATGCCGTATGTTCCGATGGATGAACGCAGAACTAGCTAACCGGCTAATTTTGATGGATGTAGAAGTCGGTGGTTTTCGAAGGGTTGCTAGTGGCCGATAGCTTGCAACTTGGTGTTACCAGCAAGCTTTACCGAAAAGGAGCATGTTTATGCCGAAGGTTCTTCTGCCGGTTGGCGATGCCACAGAAGTACTGGATACCATGTACCCGTACTTTCGACTGCCGGAGGACGGCTTCGAGGTGGTGGTTGCTGGGCCGGAAGCTCGGCTTTATCACATGGTGCTGCATGAAATTCCTCCGAACGCTGATCCTCCGTGGGATATAACCGAGGAGCGGCCGGGTTACCATATCCGGGCAACAGTGGCGTTTCGGGACATACAGCCGGAGGAGTTTGTCGGGTTATTTCTTTCCGGTGGGCGTGCTCCGGAGTATCTTCGCTATAACGCGGATCTTCTTCGTATCACCCGCCATTTTTTCGAGGTGGGAAAGCCGGTGGCCTGCGTCTGTCACGGGATCGAAATTTTGACAGCCGCCGATTGCATTCGAGGACGGACGGTAACGACAGTAGCCAAATGTGCACTGGATGCTGCTCAGGGTGGTGCCACCTATGTGGACCGTCCGGTCGTGGTCGACGGCAATCTGGTCACCGCTCGCACCTGGCACGACAACACCTGGTTATTAAAACATTTCGTCCAGATGCTTAAGGATTGGGTAGCAGCCCACGGGGATCGGGGCTAGGTCTTTCTAAAGGTAGATCTCTCCACAATATTTTTCAGTAACAGTCGGGAAGCCCCGGAGAAGATTGGGGCTTTTATAAGGCTTCTCGTTTATTGTGGTTGGCCTTTGGAATGGGCGGTTGAAATTGGATTTGCCGGTTTGGGAGATTGCGGGGTAGTCAAAAAAGCGGATGAATTGAACCCGGGAAAAAACCTGGTAGGGCAGTATCCCGAGGTAGGCGAAGAAAATTAGTGTTTGCCAATCGTGGGGAAAGAGGTGCTCGATGACTACTCACTCTCAGTCGAAACGGTCAGACATGGTGGGCCGGCGGAGATTTCTTCTCCAAGGCTTGATCGGCGGTGCGGTGGCCGGCGTGGGTGGTGTATGGATTCCATCCTGGGGTGCAGGAATTTTTTCGGACAACCAGGAGGCCAGCCAGGGCCGCCTAATGCCCAATGGTCAGCCTTTCCGCTTGAAGTATCTGCTTGCTTCGAGCCTCTTCGGTACTTTCCCTTTAGAGGTGGTCCTTTCTTCGGCTGGCAAAACCGGAGCCGAGGCGGTCGATCTTTGGCCGCGGCCTCACGCAAATCATCGGGAGCAACTGGAACAGCTGGGTATTGAAGGGTGTTTGACCCTTTGCGAAAAGTACGGAGTCCGAATTGGGACTTTGTCTCGGTACGATTTGGGGCCGTTTGGGCTTGCCAAAGAGATGGCGGTGGCCAGGAAATTGGGGGCAGAAATGATTGTAACTGGCTGTGGCAGAGGAAAGCATGCTGATCCCAAGGCTACCGAAAAGGCGGTGGAGGCTTTAATTCAAGATCTTCGCCCGGTAGCCGAAAGTGCTGAAAAAGAGGGCGTCAGAGTGGCCATTGAAAACCACTCCGGTACCCTTCTGGCCACACCGGAATCTGTGCGTTGGTTTCTCCAGAAAAATCCTTATCCCACGATCGGTCTGGCTTTGGCACCCTATCACCTGCCTCAGGATCCCGAGTTAATTGCCGACATCATCGAACAGGCAGGGAAGCAATTGTTTGTTTTCTATGCTTGGCAATACGGAAAGGGATGCATGCAGAAACTTCCTAAGGAGGAAGAACTAGAACAACTGCCGGGAAGGGGTCCTTTAGACTTCCGGCCTATCATGGCTGCTTTGCAGAAAATCAGATTCAGCGGGTGGACAGAAATTTTCATGCATCCTTATCCCCGAGGGGTGCCCATGCTCGATACCCCGGAACAGATTGTGGAAGAACTCAACCGGTCTCGGGAGTATCTGGAAAAGTGTTTAGTTCCGGCCGCCTAACAGAAGTTGACCCAAGAACGAACTGGCAGCTAAAGAACCTACCCATTTATCATGTAGGGCCAAGCTGGAGATACTTTCCGGCCTTGTTCGGCTCCGTAGTCCGGTTACCAGAAAGCCCTTAGCAGTTGACGGCAGTTATTCACGGGTTCCCAGCGGTTATCCCTCGTCACCCCCGGAAGATTTGAGGGATCCACCCGGCAGGTAAGAAGGACCGGCTTCCCACGGCGGAGAAAGACACCGAGAGGCAAGAATGTGTAGCCGGGAATGGTTTTGATCGAGGGCCCGAACCTCCACTTTCGGGTGAAATCCCCCAATGATGCCGAGGTGGAAACCGCGGGTTCTTGTTCCCCGCCGGGAGAAGATTTTTCGCTGAGGCAGCACAAACGTCGACTCAAAAATAGCTCCGGAACCTCTTAACAATCAGATGCATTAGGAAGGGTGCGTTGGATTTGTCTGTAGTTTCTTATGCTTTTTGGCTACTTCCTGTGGTTGTTGGCGACTACTCACCCATTTGAGCCAAAGTGGTCACAGCGGCTTCTCCTCGTTCACGAGCATACAGCTGCCGAAGGTAAAAAGGGCGGTAATGCAGAAGTTAAGCATGTCCCTCCGGGAGGATCACCAAAGTATGCGTTTCGGTTTTAAGGAGAATCTATGAACAACTCCTTTGGGGTGTTTGAACAGTTTCTTATAAGCCCAGCGTGAGAAAAGAGGTGAAAGAACGACACGAAGAGTAGGACCCAGCGTGTGAGGGCTGAAATAATACACGGCTTTCTTCGATGTTTTCGAGATGTGTGATTCTGTGCAGAAACCAAAGTCGATCTTTCAGTTGTGCGATTTGGCTTGACCATGCAAAAGAGCGACTTTGAGCGAAGGATTGGGGGACTTCGATGGTGAGGTTTATCGATTTATCTCAGTCTTTGTACGACGGGATGCCCAGTTACCCAAGTGACCCTGCGTGCCGAATCGAACCGTTTCGCACCATGAAGGAGCACGGGGTTCGGGTAAGTCGATTGGAACTGGGTACCCACCAGGGTACCCATTTGGATGCACCAGCCCATTTTTATGCCGACGGGGTCACTGTGGATGAGATTCCATTAGAGAGATTTTTCGGGCCGGCAGTCCTCGTGGATTTAGCTCCCGGCGAGGCGTTGGCTGCAAAGACACCGATTACACCCGAGATGCTTTCCCACCATCGGGAAAAGTTCGAGGCCGGTGGAAAAGTCATCATCCGTACAGGTTGGGAAAGGATGGTAGGCAAGGAGGGTTACTTCACCGACTTACCCTCCCTCACTTTAGAAGCTGCCCAGTGGATTGCGGAAACGAAGATTGGCCTTTTGGGTGTTGACCTTCCTACCCCAAGCAAGATTGCCGGCCGGGCAGTCCATTATGCCCTTTTGGCCAAGGGCACAGAGATCATCCTCCTCGAAGGATTAGTGAATCTTCATTTGTTGCCCGAGCGATTTACTCTGGTTGCCTTTCCGTTACCACTTCGCGGCGGTGATGGCTCACCGGTGAGAGCTGTGGCTATTGTCGAAGAATAGCTGCCGATTTTTACCACTTTCCACAGTAGGCCAACGGAACTATAGCCCTTGTGGGCCTTCCAGTTCCGGCCTACCCCCGGACCGTGAACCTTCGCCTGTATGGAAATTTCCGTATGTGGTTGGTGGCAGCCATTCGGAAACGTAGTGGGGTTCGCCTGAAAACATTCTATGGAACAAACATTGCTTCGTGACCCAGTCCGAATGCATAGCAGTCGGCGATTTGCTGGTTATGAACGAACGTATACAGAAGACCTATTTGCATGTGTTAAAGTGATGAGGAGCGGCTGTCTCGGAATTTCCCACGATGGAGACCACCTGGCTGGATTGACAAGTACACGTGTGAATTTCCCAGCTTTGCAATCATGTTTCGTCCACCGGGTGAAGGTGCTACCCTTTGTGTAACCGGGTCAATACTTCCGGATCTTGGTGTCCCACCGGAGTTCCCCGGCTCTTTTTGAACTCCTCGAGGGGATTTTATCCTCCCGGAGGTTGCAGAAGGGAAAGCCTCGAGATTTTTTAATACCATGTGGCATCTTCCTGAAGTCCGAAGGGCCAACTACAGCGGGTTCGGGCATGTCCGCCGTGAGCCAAAGATGAGGTACTTTCCCTGGCATTTGGGAATGGATATTTAGATGTCGGGAGCATCGGGGAGATTGGAGTTTTTGGAAAAAGCCCACTGAACCTGAAGGAGTTTCTAATCTTCCTCGGTTCCAGAGGGCTCTAACGAAAAAGTGCATGCGTTTTTTTTCAAAGTCCAGAAGCTTGTGGCCCGTGCGGTTTGGTAGTGGGGAGAAAGATGACGAGCCGAACTTACGAGGAACAGGACTTTGTTCCTGTTGCTTCCCTGCCTGAGAAACCTACCTTTTTGCCGGGTACCCAGATTGAGATTGTTCGCCCCATCGCATCGCCAGGGGTCTTTCGACACGTCTTTTTCGATTTCGACGGTACCCTGAGCCTCATTCGCGAGGGATGGCAAGGAGTGATGATCCCGATGATGGTGGAAGAACTCCTAGCCACAGGCACCGGCGAGAGTCGCGAGGAATTGGAGAGGCTAGTCACCGAGTTTGTTGAAAATCTCACCGGCAAACAAACGATCTACCAAATGATTCGGCTGGCAGAGGAAATTCGAAAGCGGGGCAAAATTCCTGAAGACCCATTGGTATACAAACGTCGATACCACGAACGGCTAATGGAGCGGATCGCTCACCGCCGGGAGGCCCTCCGTGAAGGAAAGATTTCCCCCGAGGATATGCTGGTACCGGGGGCCCTTTCGCTTCTCGACTATCTGAAACAAAAAGGTCTGAAGCTTTACCTGGCAAGCGGAACCGATGAGGTTTATGTCCGCGAAGAAGCAAGACTCCTTGGGTTAGACCAGTACTTTGGGGAGCACATTTATGGGGCAATCGACGCTTACCAAACCTTCTCCAAGGCCACGGTGATTGAGCGATTACTCACGGAGAATCAAATCCCCGGAGCATATCTTCTCGGGTTTGGGGATGGCTTTGTGGACATACAAACAGTAAAGGCAGTTGGTGGCACAGCCATTGCTGTGGCGAGTGATGAACGGAACCGTTCGGGAAAGCCTGACCCGTGGAAGCGGGAACGATTGATTCGGGCAGGGGCAGATCTGGTGATACCGGATTACCAGGAATGGCCGGCACTGGTCGCTTATCTTTGGGGAGAGAAAACTGCTTAAGAAATGTCGTGTTGTCCATCCACTAGCGGGTGGTGCGACCTGAGAACTCCATCCCCACCCAAAGCTATGCCAGGCATCCTGGGCACGTCTCATGGAAGGTGGCCATGGGGATCCATTCTGATAGTCCTCTCACTCCCCGCCGGGGAATTGAAAAACCGGCACTTTGTCAAAGCTATCTCCGACTGGTGACAGGGCATCACCTAATGATGAACCGTTAGAAACTCCCCCTAATTAACCCCATCAAAGAGGTAGGTCTCATGTGTGGCTAGTTTCCCTGATTGCTTGACTGCCGAACAGGTTTTATCCACACCGCCTGCACATCCCGGAAGGACTGATTCAGGGGTCTCCTTTTCCCGCGGACGTAGCACGTCGGAGACTTTACGGATACCCACTGGGTTAAGCGGGAGAAATCGAAGAATACCAGGAGAAAGTGCACCTATTTTCTGGGTCCAATGAATATTTCTAACAAACAAACTAGGCAACAATTTGGGACTGAATCGTCAAGGAAGTCTACACAGTCTGCTGGGGATAAAAGCTCTACAGAACTTGAACAAAATCGCTTCACCAGCAAAATTCGAGGCTAGCCCTCTCCGGGGCAAAAGTGCCCTTGGCCAGCCGGGGTTTGAACCCTATACTTCGACATCTATTCGGCCTAAGGGGGCAACGAGTCACCCGGATAGCAGAGTCCGAAGCACCGCTTGAAATAAGTCCCGCAAGAATAAAAGCTTACGGGTTTTGCCAACTTTAAAGGAAAAAAGCGGGACCACGAGTTCTGCCTTCTCACGGATTTGGGAGAAATGAAGTGCGGTGGAATGAAGCGTTTCCGAATCGGAGGATTTCTGAGACACCTCCTTACGACATCTGGCTAACAAAAGACGAGGTTCGCTTGCTCTAGCAAACCTTAGCGAGGTTGTCCTTTTTGCTTTCTCTTCTCGGGAATCTGTTCAGCGGGTGGAAATATCGCCGATTTCCGGTCATCAGGGTTGCGAACGCTGGATCATCCGGGCGACTCTCTCATCCAGGCGTTATGTGTCGAAAAGTTTGGAAAACAACTCATATCGTCTTTGAACAAGGCAGCTCAATACCACCGAAGGTTGTGTTCGCGGAGAACGCCGGGGTTACCAACGGGCAAAGAACCTCCGAGAGCACGTGAGGGGTGTGAGTTGTTGCTGCCGGTTGGCCCGATTCCGATGCAAACCGGGCCAGGGTTATTTCCTTGGTAAGGTCTGGCCGGAAGAGAGGTAAACTAGCTTTTCCTGTTGTTTGAAGAAATCGATTCCTCTCGGATTTTCCCGTGGCGACACTCAGGGGAACTCTGAGGCATCTATCTTCGCAAGCTGGACAAGGTGGTGCAAAGAGCGGGGCGGAAAATAAAAAGGGTGAGATAACCTCCCGCTCACTGCCATGGTTTGTTAGGAGAATTTCCGGAGACGGCGGTTTTTCTTCCCAGAAAAGGGCCACCCGAGGATCGCCGGAACTAGGCTCTGTCGGCCAATCGGTGTGGTGGTCCTGGGGAAAACATTTGGCTTTCCCCGAGGACTCTAGCCCAGAACCCGAGCCTTAAGAAGGGCAACCTGAACAGTCCAGTTGGATCCTAACCTTTTTGGGAGGGAGGCTCCGGCACCCCGGGATTAAGATGTTGGCGGCAGGCCAGTCCTTTTGTACGCAGGGATAGCCGGGATCGTGGCACTTCTCGACGAAAGGGAAACTCACACGGATCTTTGGATGAGGGGTTGAGGAATGCTCCGCTGGTGCCGGGCAGTGGCCATGTTTTTGGGTCTGGCCGTCGCAGGCTGTGCCGGCAATTCTTTGTTGGTCAAAGGCCAGTTGGAGCAGGCCCAACAGCAGCAGATGGCCCTTGCCCGTCAAAATCAAGAACTTCAAACCCGAATAGCAGCCCTAGATGAAGACAACAAGCGGCTCCAAGCCTTAGTGGCTCAAACGCAACAGCGAGCAGAACTCCTGGAACAGCAGGCAGCACTCCTCCGCGAGCAACTGTCCAGTGTGACGGCCCAACTTGCCCGGGTACAGCAAGAAAAGGAAGCAGCCGAGCAGAAAAGCCAGGCGTTAACTGCCTCTCTTCAACGGCAACAGCCCGTCACATTTACGCCGAACACGAGCATTCTCACGGTGCTCCCCCAGTTTCAGGATCCTGGGATTCAAGTACGTCGCGATGGAGATGTGATTCGAGTCTCCGTGCCTGCCGATCGGCTATTTGACGGGGAAACCGCGGTGATCCGACCGGAGGGCATAAGTTTATTAACACAGATAGCTGCCGAGCTTGCCCGGCTTTACCCTAAACAGCGGATTGCCGTGGAAGGTCACGTGGATGCCGACGCCCCCCACACTTATCTCTGGCGAAACGCGATGCATCTGTCCACTGCCTGGGCCATCGCCGTGTACGAAGCCCTCCTCCAGCAGAAGATCCTTCGGCCGGAGCAACTCTTTGTCGTAGGACACGGCAATCGCTATCCTATTGCCCCCAATACCACCGATAGTGGTCGGAAGGCAAATCGGCGGATCGAGCTTGTCATCTACCCGGAAACAGTAAGTTAGACCTTCCTCCTGTGCTCATCTTTCGCGAATAATGCGGAAGAATTTCCCCTCCACACTAAAATTCCGCAGGATAAAGCGGGACGGTAACCCTTTACCGGAATGGGCCAAATCTACCAGCCAGTCGCGAAAACTGTCGAAATGGAACGAGGTTCCCAATTCGTGATAGCATCAGATCCAGCAAAGGGGCTCTGAATCTCCACCTCTTTGCCTTTTACCGAGTTACGGCAAAGTTCTTTCCATCTGGTAAGTGCTTACGTCTGGGGTAACCTGTCTTGTCATCCCCAGCCCTTGGCTGCCCCCTTGCTTTCCTCCCCGGAACAGAGATTTGAGCTGGGTAACCCTTGCCGAAGCAAACCCCGGATCGGCAGCGGACTTTAAAGACAGCAAGCCGAAACCTTGAGCAAATTCGTGAGAGGTGCGGAAACTCGGACAAAGGCAAATTAGCCCCAACTGATTGTGGTCTCAGAAATTAGGACAAGTCTGGTTGCCGAGGGTTTTCTGTGATCAAATGTGAACCGTTACGGGTGTACCACCTAGACAATTCGGAAACAACGGCTGCAAGAATTGGGAAACAGCGGCTGGAACTTCAACCCCGCATATCCTTGATAATTTGAAGACACTCTCTCAGGCAAACTGCCCCCCGTCAACTCGGCGATGTTTTTGCGAATTCCGTGCTCAATGCCTTGAGGGCCTCTTCTCTGCTGGGGTAAATTTGCCACAAGCTATCCAGGCGTGTTATGCGGAGGATATCCGCACAGAAGGTGCCTACTCCACAAAGGGCCAGGGTGCCTTGTCGTTGTTTCAACCGTTTCCAGCCGCGAACAAGCACCTCTAGAAAGTTGGATCCTATATAGCTCACCCCTGTAAGGTCCACGAGTAAGCAAGGTGGTTCGGCCTTTTCGGCCTCGGTTAGAAGGGCAGTCGTGAATTCCTGAAGTAACGATTCACTGAGGGCTTCGTACTTACCTCCCAGGTCCACGACGGTGATGTTTTGTTCCTTAACTACATTCACCATGATTTCCACCCTGGCCAATGGCTCCAATTCGTCCCCTTATCCCTTTGTGCCTGTTTTCCCCAATCAGACTCGCAGTTGCTAGCAGCCTCCTGTGGAACTTACGTTCTACATAAATCCCCCGGCTTTTTCAGGAGAATCTCTTGGGCTGGGAGAAAACCTTTTCAAGAATTTTCTCGCTTCGTTCATGCACCAGTTTAACGAGAAATTGTACATTTTCGAGTGGTGTCTGAGGCAGAACACCATGTCCGAGGTTAAATATGTACCCGGGACGGCCATTCCATTGGCGAAGGATTTCTTCCACCGCTTTCTCAATTCTCTCCCGAGGTCCAAGAAGCACCGCTGGGTCCAGGTTCCCTTGAATTGCCTTTCGGTCGCCCAGCAGGTTCCAAGCATCTTCCAGGCGAATCCGCCAATCTAACCCGATCACACTTCCTCCCACTTTGTCTATCCAAGGTAAGAGGGCGGGATTTCCCGTGGCAAAATGAATTGCTGGAACTTCAGGCGGGAGGGCCTCAAAGACAGCCTGGCTGGCTGGGGCCACAAAGTATTTGTAGTCCTCCGGTCCCAGGCACCCGACCCAGGTATCAAAAATCTGCACGGCAGACACACCCGCCACGATTTGGGCAACCAAGAATTTTCCGATTGCCTCGGCAAGGAGGTTCATCAAGGTGAACCAGGCCTCCTCATGTTGGTACATGAACTGTTTCGTCCGTACAAAGGAACTGCCGCCGCTCTGCCCCTCAATAGCATAACTTGCAAGGGTAAAAGGGGCACCGGCAAAGCCGATCAGGGGTAATTCCGGGGCGATACATTCCCGCGTTCTTCGGATCGCTGCAAAAACAAACTCCAAGGAGTCTAATTTCTCGAGGGGTTGCAACCGGTGGATGTCCTCGGGGAGGCGAATGGGGTTAAGTATCCGTGGGCCGTCTTCTGTATAGACGAGTTTCAGTCCCAGGGGTTCCAGGAGCACAAGAAGATCGGAAAAAAGGATGGCCGCGTCGACCCCTAACCTCTCTACGGCGATTTGCATGACTTTAGCACATCGATCGGGATCTTTGCAGAATGCGAGGAAATCGTCGCCATTGCGAATGGCTTGGTATTCGGGCATATATCGGCCGGCTTGACGCATGAGCCAAACGGGAAGTCGGTCGACGGGCTCCCGCCTGGCCGCCCGCATAAATCGGCTATTCCACCACTCTGGCCGATTCACGTTGCCACTAGCATGATCTGTGACCATGTTTTTCTCTCTTAGTCACTTTTGTTCCCCAACGTGAAACCTCACGTTGGCACAAGCACGTTGGAACAAGGCTGCGGAGATCTCGAATTTGAGGTCGCCGTCCTCATCGCCGATCTCTTTTCCGAAGTTGCCCTTCTTTCCGCACTAGGAGCTCAAGATTCTGTTGCATGCCCACGGGCCCGACAGCACCGAGCCTGCCCCGATTTATAAGGAGGCAGCAATCCCGAAAGCTTGTCGGTTCAAGAGCAAGCCGAGATTTGTCAAAAATGGAACGATGTTGTTCATACGGTGGTGTGTTACCTCTCTCCGAGCGAACCGAGGGTTCCCGAAAAAGACTGGTTCCCCTTTCGGTTTTTCGGCCACTTGGAGGGGCCCGAGACATCACACGCGCTTCACCTTCGGGACCTCCCCCGAATATCGCTGACACATCTACGTAAAATTCCGCTCGTTATCCGTGGGAGCTTGCCCGTGTTACGAGAGGATAAGGGTTAACGCCTAGAACGGGATAGGGGCCCCTGCTCGAAGCCAACATCTCTGCCCGGACAATTGGAAACTCTGAATAACCCCAAGCGTGAAAGACCGCAGCCCACTTACTCGATATTTTCCCGTACAACGTGACCACATATTGTGGTTCGTGAAAATCGGTGACATCGCCGGGGGAATTATTCCGACGTACCTACTTTCGTTTATCATGACCTCAATGATAAATTTTCTATACTTCTTGGGGTTTCTTTCCTTTCCGTTGGAGGGAGGCACTTCACAATTTTGGAATCCACGGGGTTTCCCGCCAACCGAGGCATTTGGAAATTCTGAATAACCTGCCGCCACATAGAAGTGGTGCCAATTTTTCCCGTCGTTTTCTATTCGGTGTGGCTAGGTGCTGTCGTTGCTGGCCACCGCCTACTGACTGGAAGGGAATTGTCCAGAGGATCGACCTCCCTGAAGTATGGCCAATATAACCCCAGTGGGGGTATTTTCTAAATTACGCTTATCTTTTTTTGCAAGAAATTCAGCTTACATCTTCCGTGAGTGCCAGATTTTTTTTCCCAGCGGGTGCATGTGCTCTTGCCGGGCCATGGAGAAACTTGTCAGCGGTTTTGCAATTTGGGGATCCCGCGATCTCTGGCTTTGGAGGAGGTGGGCACTTCACGGGGCTTGGTCTGCAAGGACTGCCCGAGTTTTTGCTTCTGGACCGGCCCGATGGGTCATTGGGGGGCTAGTTGGCCCCCTTTCGGAAAAAACCGATCTCGGCCTAAGCGAGGGTAACTCATTAGAATGGCAATTTCCGCGGAATTGGTGAATTGGGGAAAAAGCAGGCCGTCTTCCGCCTCGGCCCTGAGAAAGCCCAGGAGGTCAAAGTCTGAGCTGTCCGTGGATATGTCGAGAGGTTTTGTGCTAGCAGCAAACCTTGTAATTCCCGATCCTAGGGTGGTGTAGAGGGAGGTGACCATCTAGAACCGCACTAGGCCCTGTAGATTTGGGGGGCCCCGTTTCGGCCCCCAAGCGAACAGGTAAATCGGTACGATCCACGCGTTCGGGGTAGGCATTCTTTGTGAAACTGCACGAAGAGGACTACCCAGGCCTCAAGAAGAGTAGGGTACCTCCTGCCGATGCCGCCGAAGCCCGAAACTCGAGGACTGGCCCCCCGGGCAGAGAGGAATAGATGTCCACTCAGACAACCCAGAGCACCTCCAAGGGAACAGCCCTAAATTTCAGATTCCTCTGCCCCGGACATGGGCTGTCGTTGAGAAAGTTATTTCGGCAATTTTGATGCACGGTTCTTTCTGCCCACTTCACTTAAAACCGGTTTTTTGGATTACCAAAGACCCGTTTTCACATTCGTCAGACACGGACTATCAACCACAGATGCCGGCGAGTCTACGCATATTTCCCCAGGGGTGGAGTGTTCGGTGGATAGACTGGGAATTACGCAAAAGTTCACCCCGGTACCCTCGGGCATCGCAGGTCTAGAGAAATTTCCTCGGTGATTCCCGCACTTGCAAAGGGTGCTGGGTGAATCCCATGCAGTTGTTGCAGGTTGGGTGGATAGCCAACTCCGAGGCAGGCTCGGGCGATCTTCGAAGCAGGCTCGGTTGTAGCCCGGGGGGTAGGAAGAAAGGCTGGGCAGGGGGATTTAGGCCTTGGGCAGGGGGATCTAGGCCGAGGAGGGATTTGGCCTCTTTGGGGTATTAGCTGGGCATGGACCGGTTAAGCCGCAGGCAAAATGGGATCTTGGTGATAATAGCCTCTGTTTGGATGGCGGGGTTGGCTTGCGCGCCATACCAGAATGCCACCGTGGTTCCTCCAGACAGCGTGCTAGCTCCGCCTGCCCCCCCTGTGCTGCCAACCCAACCGGCTCCTCAGGCTCAGCCGCTTTTGCCTGGCCCTGCCGTCGTCGGCCCTACCCCCAGCTTGGAGCCCACCGCTCCGATTTATCGGGAAATTCCCTCTCCCATGCGGCTTCAAGACCGGGTTGCTATTATCGTGCAGCCAGAAGAGAGTATTTCCCCCGTGCGAAGTGAAGTGATTCTCGTGGCTAGTGTCCTGGGATCGGATGGGTACTTGCGGACCAACGAGCCAGTTCATTGGCACCTTGATCCAAACGGGGTAGGTCAGATTGTGGACGTTTGTCCGGGTACGTTTGTGGACTGGTTGGTTGGCGATTTCACCCGGCCCCGAAAGGTCTCGAACCATTATGCCGTCACATCCACCAGCCGGCGATACCTGTTGCTGACTCGTGGCACGGTCAACCCAGAGGATGACATTTCTATTCTTGCAGGGCAAACTTGGATCTCTGTGAGTTCTGCGGTCGAGGGGACGAGCATCGTCACGGCGTTCGCCCCGGGAGTTCGGGACTGGACTCGGCGAACCCAGACGGCTCGGGTTCATTGGGTGGATGCTCAGTGGACTTTTCCCTCACCGGCGATCGTACCGGCCGGCAGTCGGCATCAACTCGTGACCACTGTTACCCGCCAGTCGGACCAAGCACCACGAGTGGGCTGGCTTGTTCGATACCAGGTCCGGAGTGGTCCTCCGGCGGGGTTTCTTCCGGGCGGGGAGGCCGTCGCCGAGGTTGCCACCAATGAGGCGGGGCAGGCAATCGTGGAAATCCTGGAGCAGCAGCCTGTCGCCGGTACGACAACGATCGGCATGGAATTAATTAAGCCTGATACTTTGGATAGTAGCGGTCGGCCACTGGTAGTCGGCCGGGGAACAACCCATATCACTTGGTCCTCGCCGGGACTTACCTTGCGGAAATCCGCCCCGGCTAACGTGCCCGTGGGGGGAAGGATCGAGTACCGGATCGAGATAGCTAACCCAGGGGATTTGCCTGCCGCCGATGTTACCGTGATAGATTCCTTGCCGGCGGGAATTAGCTTCTCTAAGAGTTCACCGGAGCCAAGCGAGAATCTTTCCGCCCAACGAGAAGTCCGGTGGAAATTAGGTACTTTGGCCGCCGGCGAAAGTCGGGCCGTGATCCTGGAATGCACCGCGGAACGACCGGGCCGCATCGAAAACACAGTAATCGCCACGGGCCACGGAGGCCTTCAAGCCCGGAGTTCTGCAGTAACCGAAGTGGGGGCACCTAGCCTTCAGGTCCGCGTAAAAGGACCTCGCTCGGCCAGTTTGAATGACACTGTGCGGTTTGCGATTGAGCTTACCAATGGTGGAACGCAGCCGCTACCCGGCTTGGTACTTCGAGCCCGATTTGATCGAGGATTGCGACATGTGGCTGCTCCAAGTCCGATTGAACGCGATTTGGGCAAAACCCTTCAGCCGGGGCAGACGGAGCAGGTGGGGGTAGAGTTTCAGGCTGTGGAAAAGGGTGAGCAGTGCGTGGTCATCGAAGTCTTGAGCGAAGGGGTCGTGTTGGCTTCCGACCGGCAATGTGTCCAGGTCATGGATACTCTGCCTTTGGAAGGTGCCCCGAGCGAGACTCAGAGGGGAACCAGACCAACTGAGCCTTCGCCCTTTCCAGGAGTCTCCCCAGTCCGCAGTCAGTTACAATTGCGAGTTTTAGGACCTGAGACGGCCCGGGTGGGGGAGATGATCGAGTTTGTGATCGATTTGACGAACCCAGGACCGGGATCGGTCGAGAACATTCAGCTTACCTGCAGAATCGAACCTCCGCTGCAGCCCCGGTTTGCAAGTGGGGGGTTCGAACCTCGCCGGGCAGGCGAAGTGGCCGCACCCTTCGTTTGGCGGAGAGAAAGTATCCCGGCGAATCAGACGGTGCAATACCGCCTGCAGTGTACTGCTGTGCATCAGGCCCCGCAGGCATGCCTGACGGTCGAGGTGACTACGGGGGAGGGAGCTCGGTTGTTGGAGAAGAAGTGTGTCTCTGTTTTAGCTGCAGAAAAAGAACCCCCTGGCACGGTTTCCGGAATGCCCTCGGGCCGACCTCCGAGTCCTTCGTTAAGGGATACTCTGCCCTCCCGCAGAGAGCTTGAAGAACAAACTCCGGCAGCCGGTGCTTCTTCCGGAAGGTTACAACTTACCATCGCTTCTACACGGAAGGAAATTCGGGTGGGACAGACGTGCACTGTGGTACTTCGGGTTGCCGGAACCGGTGTCACCCCGGAGCGGGACGTTCAGGTGACGGTGCGGTTGCCCCCGGAACTGCAGCGGGTAAAGTTTGGTACCCTGGGACCTCCTGGTGCTGAAGATCCCATTTTTGAGGATTCCCTCGTCCGTTTTCCGCCCCTGCCTGAGCTTGCCGTCGGTGCCAGTGGAGAATATCGAGTGGTGGTGCTGGGTGTTAAGCCTGGGGAGGCCCAGGTGAGAGCGGAGGTGGTAAGTCGAGAATCCCCCGGGCCCATATCGGCAACAACCTCCATTTTGGTGACAGAAGGAAGTTGACCCGCAGAGAAAAACGTGGATGCTCTTGCTTCAGAGACCATTCACTTCACGGTTGAGAAACCCCCTTCACAACATAGGGAAAACTTAGTTTGAGTGGGTGAGCACTCGGGCCGATGCGGTGCTTCCAAACCTCACCGGTTCATGTCGCTGGGTGAGACACCGGCGAAAGTAGATTCACTTGGCCCCTCTGTGCACCAAAGCAAAGACACATGCACAACTGAAGACCTGGAAGTTTGAAGTCGGTAGAATTTCCGATAGTAGACCGGCTTCAACCACTTCGCGGATCGGAGGTTTAGCAGCTTGGGAGGTTGCGGGCCGTCTGTTGGCGGCCTCGAACGCCTCGATTTGTCTTCACTGCGTTTTTCAAACTATGGGGAAGTCTTGGTAATTCAAGCCATCAACGACTTTGGGCCACTTTATCAGGGCATCCCTTTTGGGCCAATTGCCTGCTTTGTTGGAAAGTGCTCCTATATAGATACTAACGTCCAGCAATTCGAGTGGAACCTGTAGCCTCCAAGCCGGCTGGGGTCGAAGGAGTTACGGTTTCCCGACCTGCTTAACCCTGGATTTCACAGACCTCTGTAAGCAGGAACTAAAGAATTCTCCGCCAAACTGGAAGCATTTTGAAGCCAACCACGGCTACAACAAAAAGGCTGGGGGCTATAGGCAGATTTTGGCTTGTTTGCTCGATAACGGCCGGCATGAATGCCTCGGAAGCTTCCTGCCGTGCTGGAATGTTTTGGTTTTAGCCATTTGTTTCGTTGGACCGTGGGGGCCTTAAAAACAGGAGATAACCGGGGCTTTCCGCCGGGGCTGGAGGATTCCGGATCAACCAAGAGATATCCGTTTTCGACCTCGGGGAGGCCTTTTTAGAGACTCCCTTCGAATTTGGAAAAACGGCCCCTGTTGACGGCACGGAGAGTTCTTTCGCAACTTTTACCAGGCTTTAAAGCACCGTGTTAAGTTGCGGGTTGCTTTAATGCAGAAACTGGGAAAGGAATAAAGGCCGGAACTTGTTGTGCTCTCAAAACTTAAGGCACCTTTGGTTGCCGGGGTTTTCTGTCAACAAATCTGAATCCATACCTGCTGCACTACCCAAAGACCTTGCAAAGAATGACTTGCAACCTCAACCCGGCATAGCCTTGACAGTTTGAAAACCGCCTCTTAGAAGGTCCGGGTTAGCTTTATAACAAGTCTTGGTCCCCATGCCTCGATTTGTAATCCTCGAGCACACTACCACCGAGGGTACCCATTGGGATTTCATGCTGGAGCAGGAAGGCAAACTCCGCACCTGGTCCCTGGTTGCCGAGCCTTGCCCCGGTGTGGAGATCCCGGCGAAAGAGCTTCCGCCTCACCGTCTGATCTATTTGGAATACGAAGGGGAAATCTCCGGAGGCCGAGGTGTAGTAAAGCGGTGGGATTCCGGGCGTTTCTACGAATTGCTCCTTTCCCAACGCGATCGGGTTCAGGTTCAGCTTTACGGTTCGCGAATTCGCGGAACTGTGCTATTGACCCGGAAGCCTCACGAAGAGAACAGCTGGCAGTTTTATCTTCTTCCGTGAAGTTGCATCGCCCTCATTAATGTCTGGCGAGGGAATCTCCGCAACGAAAAATCAGGTTGCCTCGGACGGCCGACCAACCCCACCAACTTTTTTCCCCTTTCAACTACCCGGGGGATCCGAAATCACAGGGGGGCCTCGTGGTATATTTCCCTAGCTCCTCCGGCCGCAGCCCTTCTGTGCCTTGAAGTGCTCTCCTGGTTAAAGCCGTCCCGTTGTGCGACTTTCTTCTTTCCGTTTACTAAAAGAACCTCTGAATAATTCGAGCTTTGATAGCCGAACCGTCGACATGTGGGCAATTTTCTGTCTTGCTCGTTTACCTCTTGGGCTCTCGGGCAGATGGGAGTAGAGCTGTAGGGAAACATTCAGAGGCCCCAAGGACTGCGGATCTACTCCTTTTTCTTCGGGTGTGCCCGGCTCTTTTCCGAAACATCAAATCTATCTGACGATTTCAGAATCTATCTCGGAATCGGAAGCGGAGGTTGATCAATGAGGCCGGCGAACCTCGCTCTCAATTGGTCTGGTTGATAATCTCGGGAACAACTCATCCCTCTAAGCAGGTTTTACCGCGGCTGAAGTGTTTCGGCCAACCGCCGGTAATATTGCTCAATTAGGGGTGCATACTGCGGTAAAAACTGTTCCGCGATGGTTTCGGAGACTTGGTTCCGAACTCGCTCGGGCAATTGTCCCCACAGGCCGCGAAGGATCCGCCGGAGTTCTTCTGTTTGGGTTTCCGCCCCCTCTTTGCCCTGTTTACCAACGGTTTCCGTGGGGGAAGATTGGGCTTTTTCCGGCTGGGCACCGGACTGGTCTGGGCTTGGGGCAGTCGCTTCCTCCTGCTGAGAAAGTTGAGTTTGCGGTTGCGGCGGTTGAGAGGCCGGCGGCGGTGCGAAACGAAGGAGTTCGTCAAGCCGTTCAATCACCTGTTGTTGCACGAGTAATGTTTTTTGCCAGTCTCCCTTTTCCATGAGTTGCCCAGCCAACCGCATGTTCAGAAATACATCGATCAAGATACTCATTTCCCGCGAGACCTCGGCCCCACCAGCATGATCATCCCTCACACCCGGAGGTGAAGAGGTGACGGAGACTCCTTCTTTCTCCTTCGCGGACTCGTTTTCCCCCGCAACCATTGTCGGGGAAATACACACGAGGATTGCCAACCCTAAAATCTGGGTAAAAATCCAGCTTTTAGAACCAAGTCGCTTCATAGCACAGACCTCTGGCGAGGGCTTCTCCAAGGCAGATTTTGCCACCTCCCACCCCCGCTGGGAAAGTTCCTTAGGGGAGGGATTCAGATTCCTCAGCCGGCAGCTGAATTGTCGGGTCGACAGCGGACTTTAGCAACTCGATCAACAACTGAGAAAGATGCTCTTGCTCACTGCGAAGCTGCTCTGCCCATTGGCGAGCTTCTTCCGAAAGCGTTTCCTCTTTTCCGTGAACTCGCAAGAATTCCTCTGTTTCCGCTTTTAATCCCTCCTGCAGATTCCGGAGGAGGCGGAGTTCGATGAGGAGATAAGGATTGGCCCCCGATTGGTCCTTTGCAGCGGGACTTTCCTCAGTTGTCGGCGAAGTTGCCTGCTGTTGGGTGGATTCGGCTTGAGAAGACGGCTCTAGCGGTGTCAAGGCAGCTATCATTTGCTCTAGCAGAGTCACAGCTCGTCGCTGAGCCTGCTGGGTCGGCGGGCCTGTGTCTCGATTGCGAAGGCCTCGTTCGGCCTGCTCGAGGGCTTTACGCACTTGCGTTTGAGTGTTTCTCAGCAGTCGTGCTTCCGGAGGTAACGGGAGTTGCTCTGTGGCTAGTCCGAGGTATTGCTGGCGGTCAGCAAGAGCAAGAATTCGGAGCAAGTCTCGACGGCTCAGTTCTCCTTGACTTGTCACACGGCGGTGAAGGTCGGCCGTTTGTTCCGTAAGTTCCTTTTGGGCTTCGGCCAGTGTGACAAGTTCGCGATAGAGGTGCATCATCCGCTCGGCAGCGGCAAGCAGCTGGTCCGTGGATTCGCCTGCCAATTCTTTGTAGAGTTCGCCTAAAAGTTTCTCGGCCGCCTGGGCATGCTCGAGAGCTTGCAAGGCTTGCTTTTCTTCCGCTTTGGAAGCCGCTGCAGCCATTTCCCGGCCTGCCGTTTCGAGTTTGGTTCCTACTTGAGACTGCACCTCGGGTGACAACTGGTGCCCAAACGCTTCGAGCTGGCTTCGGAGGGCTTGTTGCCTTCGAGCAGCCTCGGCAAGATTTTCCGCACCTGCTGGCGGAGCTGAAGAGGCTGCCTCCGCGAACTTTTCTCGGATGGCCCGTTGATCCTCCAGCAACTTCCGCAATGTTTCTGCAAACTCCGGGGGAATTTTTGGCAACGGCCGAGTTGCTTGGGATTGATCCTCCTGAAGTAACCGAGCCAGTTGGTCCAAGTCGGCCAGCACTTCTTGTTGTTGGCGAAGAGCCTGTCCCATTCGGTTTTCCGCTAGGTCCACCGCCGTCTTAGGAATTACCCCCCGGCCTTCGATCTTGTTGGCCAACTGCATGGCCTCTGCGATCGATTCCGGAGGACTTTGTCCCGCCGGGAAATGTACCACCCACTCTCGCAAGGCCTTCGAAAATCGTTGGAAGCGTTCTCCCACCTGCCGTTGTTCTTCCGCCAGGGACTGAAGTGCGGCCCTTTCAGGCGGAGATAGACCTTCCACGGGCCGTCCCGCGGTATTCCGGGCTTGTTCGAGCGAGCGACGGTGTACCTCCCATTGGCTCCGAAGCACTTCCGAAAGCTCTCGCCGGAGTTCCCGAAGCGAGTCGGAGACATGGAACCGGGCAATCAGCTCCTCCAAGGCGTCAATCACGGTTTGTTGGGAATCGAGCACTTTCCCAAGATGTTCCGATGCCTCTTGCCGCTTCGCCAGCAAGGTAGGAGGGTCGAGGTTTTTGGCCTTAACCCAATCCGTAGCCCGTTTGGCGGCAAGAATACCTTCCTCGCAGGCAGGCAGGGGATCGGCTTTCAACTCGCCAAGTTTATCACGCAAATCCTTCAGTCTCTCAGAGAGTTCCGGATCTTCCAGACGGTTTTGGGCCAAGGTCGCAAGCAAAGCTTCCGCCCGTTCAGCCACCGACTCCGAAGAATCGGTGAGAATTCGGGGCACCTCACGCTGCGTCCAAAGGGTGCTGTCCAGGCCACTTCCCAACTCCGCCGGGGAAGAGGCTTCGGAAAGGAGAATACTTCGCTCCTGAGCAGCTAAACGACGGGCGTTTTCTTGGACTTCGAGGGCACGACGGAGGTCGGCCAGCAGGGTACGTTCCTGGTCGGCCAGCAGGGCTCGAAGTTCTTCCGGAGTGACTACCTCGAGGACCACCGGAGTACTTTCTGCCCACTGCCCACGATAGTCCTGAGCTTTTGCTGAAAGAGTAAGCCTTTCTCCAGGCAAAAGATTCAGGTCGCCAAAGTCCACGTCATGCACCAGAGAGCGAATTTCTTCGGCTGGCCCACGGGCAACGAAGTCTTCTTCCGGCCGTGGGGGGAAAGGGGAACCCTGGTATACTGCAAGGACTGCCGAAGACTCACCCTCCTTCCGGCTAAGAAGGAGTTGAACCTCCCGGAGTCCCACATCGTCCCGAGCCTCGATCTGGACACGAAAGCGAGCTTTCGGCGTAACGCGAGTTAATGAACTCATTGTGCGGACAGACACCCGTGGTGGTCCGTCGGGAAACACCCGAAGTTCCCACCGCTCGGTATCTCCCCCGCCAAGACCGCTCTTATCGATTAAGCGAAACCAAAAGCTGGTAGTTTGCCGGGCTAAAACTTCAACGGAAAAGCGGGTGGCATCTTCGACCCTTAGGGGAAAGCTGCCTTGCTTTTCCGTCACGAGGAATCCTTCTGCAAGAGGCTTGGTGCTTTCGCCACGAAAGAGGATGCGGCTTCCTTCTAAGGCAGCCACAGGTCCTGAGAATTCCATTTCCGGCCAACCGGTGTAGGCGGGAGGTGACACTCGGCCGGAGAGGGAGCGAATAGCGGGGGCTGCCGCAGTTTGCACATAATACCAAGGCATGGAGCGGTCGTCGCCAGCCTCGGCCCGGAACCAAAAGGGGCTTTCGACCGCCTCGCGGCGAGCTATCCGCACCCCTGCCCGCAGGAGCGGGTCATTTGGACGATTGAGCCGCCGAGCCGCCGTTTCTGCGTCCAGATAGGTGAGGGGCATCGACTCGACAACAACCCGGCCGTCGGGAGTTGCCGTCTTGAACCAAACTTTTCCCCCCGCCGGAAGCCGTTTACCTTCGCCGTCGACCAGTTCAATCTCGAAATCTCCCCCTTGAACAACCTCAGAAACAGGACGGAGGATAACCAAGTGATACCGTTGCGGCCAGCGAATGTCCTGCCACGGAAGAAGTAAGCGAAGGGTACCCGTTAGCACCATTGATGGCCATACGAGTAGACACACCAACAGTAGCCCCACCGTCGCGGTAAAAAGTCCGCCGTTCTGCCACCACAATCGCGGGGCAACAAGGGGATGAAGCTGCAGTTTCTGAAAGGCCTCCCAGGTAACGCTGACTACAGCCTGCTGCAACTCGGGAGAACCTCGGCCTGAGTCGGTACCCGAGGCACACGCAAACTCCGTTGCCGCGGCCAATTGATCCCGGAGCTGAGGATACCTCCATTCCAATAGCCGAGCTATCTGCACCGCGGTAGGTTTGGAAAAGACCCGGCGAACAACCAGAACGTAAAGGCTGGCAGCGGAGGCCAAAAGCCAGCTTGAGGAAAGTATAAACCGAAACACCACCTCGTTAATGCGAAGAAAAGAATCGATCAAACCAAGAAGAAAACCCGCAGCCAGAATCACTCCGGCGGCTCGGAGAGCCCCAAAGCCCACCCAGGTCCCCCAAAGTTGGGTTCCCAACCGGGAGATAGCTAACGCCAATGGGTGTAAGGTGTAGTCGGACCGCTTGCCTGCTGGCCAAAATGCCCGGGTTCGGCGGCCCACCTTGCTTCTTCCTATTCTGTTTTTCCGGCGGGAAATACTTTCTTTGATGCTCAAGGAACTCCCTCCGGAGCTAGATTTTAGCCGGCTTAGCCCAAAGCTTTACTCTTTCGGGGGACCGACACCGCCGTTTTGCACAAAGACTGCTCGGCTCACCCTTGGGAAAAAACCGAAAAACCACCCCGTCCGGTACCCAGATGGATACCTCCGATACATTTTAGCCCTGCCATTGCCATTCGTTTTTAAAGCTGTCGACGGTGGTTCTACCTAGGGGACCTTTTGATTTTGGCTTGGGTTGTAAAGGACATCTTTCAATTTTCACTCAGGGTTTAAGGAGATATCCGACCGCCAGGAATCGGCCCGCGAAAATCCCACCGAGAACCGAACATCGGTGTGGCAAAACCATTTGGAGGCTGTGGAAATGTTTCCCACCGTCCAAGGGCAAAGGGAGGGGGGGAGGACACTTTTCCCTCTTTCTTGGCCGCATATTCCGGTTTCCGGGAAGCGGTTACAAACCCGGCGTGAATCATTCCGCGGCTTTTTCCGGAAATGCCCGGTCCGTGCCGGTATCCGGTCATTTCGAATCCAGCTCCTTCGAAATTGCCCCCGATTTGGTTATACCTCCTTTGGTCTTGGAAACCTCCTTCCAACAATCATCCCTTCGGACTCTCAAAATATCAGCACATGGCAGCGGAGACTCGGCATATATCCCCAACCGAATACAAGCGGGTCAAACAACGTGCGAAAGTCGTTGGCGAATTCCGGTATTCGCCGCTTGAAATTTCGCAATCGTCCACGGATTCCAAGAAACTTCCTAGTCCAAAGCATAGTGCCGCAATTACGCAACTCTCGGTATTTTCACCATCGGGATGGGGCACTGGGAAACACCGATCCTCGGAGTTAGAGACTGTCTTCAATTACCCAGATTATGCCGGTTTGAACCTGCTAGCCGTCGTTTCTGAGGTCTCTTGGTGGTACGCCCATTACGGATTCAGGTCCGATAGCAGAAAACCCGCGGGCACCGTGTGTGTCCTAACTTCTGAGGCCAGAATAAGTTCCCGCCAATTTACTTTTTCCCAGTTCTGCTTTACCACAACCACCAACTAACGACGGTCCCGTAAACCCCGGTAAAACCTGGGAAAAAACTCTCCCTATCAGGCAACAGGGGCTGTTTCCCTAATTTGAAGCCAGTCTTTTAGGAAGACGTGGCTACTAGTAGAACGCCAAAAAACGCTGTCGCGATCAGTCTGCTCAAGTGGCAATTGAGCAAGTCGCTGAAGTTGTGGTATTTTTCGGCAAGTATTGCATGTTTACGGGGATTCGTGTCTCAGGGGTAAAACCCACCAACCCGTACCGCTTTCCAATCTACGGCAGTCCGTTCCATTTACGGATGATCCATTCCGAGGTTAAAACGAGTAGGAATAACAGAAGCACGGGCCAAGCATTCCACAGAGGCTTGGGAGGTAACATTTCCAGGGGCAAATCCTGGCCGCGAGGCAGAAGCTCGGGCAAATGCCGGATCTGCTGGGGCCGGAGTACGGCCCCCCCGGTAGGGGCCGGCGCCTGCTGGGTACTGTCTAAAGTTGTGTCCAACCGGGCGCATTCAC